>Ga0208246_1000340_pt1 | contig 39907 bp, 16 predicted proteins | sample RifOxyD2_FD_184039 | JGI IMG/M metagenome (GOLD analysis project Ga0208246, IMG submission 184039) | Soil microbial communities from Rifle, Colorado - Rifle Oxygen_injection D2 (SPAdes) | ecosystem: Environmental > Terrestrial > Deep subsurface > Rock core/Sediment | place: Rifle, Colorado... | reverse complement strand
GATGAAACTTTAAAACTTTATCTGATAATATCACCCGAGAATCCCAATCACTAGCAGTTTGCTTGATGTAAATTGGCATTACTTTTAATTGGATGCGCTTGTAAATTAATTCGTCCCAGTTAGTAACAAAGACATTAAACAAAAATTTTAGATATTTAGATTCAGCTAGCCGCCGACGGTAATTTGGCCGATAAAAGCCGGCTAAATTATAAATGGCAATCGCAGTGAGAGTTTGGTAATTTTTAATTTGAGAATTTACCATCGACTGGCAAAATATCCAATTATTGGCCTGAACAAACTTTTGATACACGTTATTTTCATTATACAAAGGGCGTAATTGCCGTATCCAATAGGCTAAATAGTTATCCTGAATACAAATTTTGTACTTTGATAAATCTAGGTTATCTGCCGTAATTATAAAGCTCAAACAAATTTTATCCTGATTTTGACTCTCATTAAAAACTTTTTCTTGATTTATTCGCGCCGGGGATCCAGGACGCAAGTTTAACAATTTTAACAATAATAAACTAAAAAAACGCACTGCCCAAATCCGACCGGGCGAGGCAATAATAAACAAATCAATATCACTCTCTGGTTGCGCTCGATTATAAGACAAACTATTGCAAACAGCAATCATTTTAACTCCGGGAATAAAGCGCAGACAACGAGAGATTTTTATTGCCCGACGATATTTGGCTTGAGCGATCCGATAAAAATTCATAAAATTTAGGATAATACGCCGCGCAGAGACCTGCCTGTATAACTGGCGCGAATTTGGGCTATTTGACGCGGTGTGCCGCAAGCTACGAGCTGTCCGCCATCGGTTCCGCCTTCTGGGCCTAAATCTATCAGCCAATCACAGGATTTAATTAGATCTAAATTGTGCTCCACCACAATCACCGTATTCCCTTTGTCGACCAGCAACTGTAAAATACCAAGTAATTTTTCGACGTCGGCAAAGTGCAGTCCGACTGTCGGTTCGTCCAAAATGTACAAGGTTTTGCCGGTCGCTGGCCTTGATAATTCACTTCCCAGTTTAATCCGCTGAGCTTCGCCGCCGGAAAGAGTCGTCGCCGGCTGTCCCAGACGAATATATCCTAAACCGACCTGTTTGAGAGTTACTAAATAACGCTTAGCCTTTGGGATATACGAACCTAAAAAAGTGCATGCCTCGTCAACCGACATCGCTAAAATATCGGCGATACTTTTCCCGCGCCACAAAATGCTTAAACTCTCACGATTATATCGCATTCCATGACAATCAGGACACTTTACGTAAACATCAGGCAAAAAATACATCTCGATCTTTACTTCCCCCTCACCTTTACAAGTCGCACAGCGCCCGCCGGTAACGTTAAAACTAAATTGCCCCTCTGTAAAATGACGCGCCTGCGCCTCAGGCAAACTCGCAAAAAAACTACGAATTGGCGAGAACAGCCCGGTATATGTCGCTGGATTAGAACGCGGACTGCGGCCAATCGGTGATTGATCAATCATTACTACCTTGTCTAAGGCTTCAACGCCAATTATTTGTTGATGCCGCCCGGGAGCCAGCTTTGCCCGATAAAACCGCTGACGCAACGCCCGCGCCAAGATGTCTTTTATTAAAGTCGACTTTCCGGAACCGGAAACGCCAGTTACTCCCACTAATTTTCCCAACGGAATCTTGACATCAATATTTTTTAAATTGTGCTCAGTAGCGCCCAAAATCACGATCTCGCGACCACTCCCCGCCCGATATAGAGAGGGTGTCTTAATCCCTAAAACACCGCTCAAGTAGCGAGCAGTCAAAGAAGTTTTAGTTTGCCGTTTAAACCTCTCTGGCGTTCCTTGACCAACAATTCTACCGCCGGCAATACCAGCGCCTGGCCCGACATCAATTATATAATCCGCCGCTGAGATAACTTCTTTATCGTGTTCGACCACCACAATGGTATTATCTAATCCCTGCAAACGCTGTAAAATTCCAATTAACTGAGCGGTATCTCGGCTATGGAGCCCCATCGTCGGTTCGTCCAGAATATAAATCACCCCGGTCAAACCTAAACCAAGTTGCGTCATTAGACGGATCCGCTGAATTTCGCCGCCAGATAAACTGATCGTACTGCGATTAAGCGTTAAATAAGATAAACTAATGTCGCTTAAACGCTCCAAACGCGTCAAAATTTCTTCGATTATTTTTCGAGCAATCGCCTGCCGCCTTATTAAACTGCTTTTGAAAAAAACGGCCAATTCTTTGATGCCTAGAGAAGTTAATTCTACAATCGACTTACCATCAATCAAAACCGCCCGCGCGAAAGCATTAAGCCGACCGCCCCCGCAATCAACGCACAGGGACGAACGCATAAAAAATTCTATCTTACTGCGCAAATAATTCGAATCCGTTTCTTGATAACGCCGAAGTAGGATCGGGATGATCCCCTCCCAACTTTTAGCCTGCCCTTTTACCTCTTCTGCCCCATTTTTGACCCCAGTACCGTAAAGTATCTTCTGTTGATCACTCTCTAATAATTGATTAACCGGCTTAGTTAAACTAATCTCTTGCGATTTCATCATTGCCTCCAATAATTGCCAAGTATTACTGCGCCCGCCGCCTAATGATACCAGCGGCCTGATCGCGCCTTCTAAAATACTTAAACGTCTATTCGGAATAACTAAATCCGGATCAATTTCCAACTTACTGCCCAAACCTTGGCAAGTGGGACAAGCCCCTTGCGGCGCATTAAAAGAAAATAAACGCAAATCAATCTCGGGAAACTTTGCCCAATCTTTGCCGCAAGCACAGCATTTAGTTATACCACCAGGCGCACCGACCGCCAGCGTAACTTTTCCCTGCCGAAGTACGCGACCGCAGGACGAACAAGTGGGACTGCCAAATTGAGCGTATAACAAACGAATAAAATCATAAATATCAGTTAATGTTCCGACCGTTGAACGCGGATTGCTGGAACGGAACTTTTGGCTAATCGCGATGGTTGGCGATAAGCCCTCTATGTCAGTAACTTCCGGCTTATCCAAAACTTCACGAAATTCCCAACCGTAACTGGCCAAAGATTCCAAATAGCGGCGCTGGGCTTCGGCGTAAAGAGTGTCAAAAATCAAAGACGACTTGCCCGAACCGGACAGGCCGGTAACCACCGTAAACTTTTGCCGCGGTATGGCAACATTGATATTTTTTAAATTATGGCAGGACGCTCCTTTAATTTTAATAAAACGCATAAAAAAAACCGCCCTATTTAGGCGCGCAATAAATCGTCTTTTGTGATCTCGCCGGCTCGCATTATGTCCAACTCATTGCCGACTATGCGAATCACTGTCGACGGCAAACGCTTGGGCAAAGTTCCGCCGTCAATAATAAAATCAGGTTGCAGTTCGTGTCCTGTGAATTGGTCTAATACTTCGTCTGCGCTGTAGCAGTCCTCTGCGCCGGACAAATTGGCAGAGGTGGAAATCAATGGCCGATCTAAAATCTTGATTACCTCTCCCGGCGTCTGGTGAGGCGAAACCCGCATGGCAACTTTCCGTCCTCTTTCGGTTGCCGCTTTGAGCGGTAACACGATTGAGAGTGGCCCTGGCCAAAATTTCTGCGCTAATTTGAGCGCCAAGGGCGAGAAAACCGCATACTGCCGCGCCATCTCGATATCCTTACCCAGCCATAAAACAGGTTTATTGGCCGGCCGCTGTTTAATTTGAAAAATCCGCCAAGCCAAAGAAATATTAGTCGCGTCACAACCAATCCCATAGCAGGTTTCCGTTGGATAAACAAAAACCGACCGCAACAATTCTTGACGGCTGGGAATTGTAGTCAAAATCTTCATGCTTAAATTACTAAACTGACTAAACGATTACCAATAATTATTTCTTGTTTGATCGTTTGCCCGGCAATCCATTTGGCAATTTTCGGACTCGCATGCACCTGTTTTAAGATGTCTTCTTTTGATGAATCAGCCGGCAGGGTTATTTTATCGCGTACTTTTCCGTTAATTTGAACAACCAAGACTACATTATCCGCTTTTAAAAACGAAACATCAAACTGTGGCCAGCCAGCCTTAAAAATACTCTCACCTTCGCCTAACATCTCCCACAACTCTTCGGCCAAGTGCGGCGCGAACGGCGCGAGTAACTGTAGAAATAACCGGAAATCTCCTTTCCCCCAGGCCGATGACGCGCTGAAACTATTTGCCAAAATCATCAGCTGGCTTACGGCCGTGTTGAATTTAAAATTTTCGATATCCTCGGTTACTTTTTTGATTGTCTGATGGAGCAAACGCTCAAATTCAGGTGATTGTTTAACCGCGGGCGTGCGTTGAAGCTCAACAGCCCTCAAACCAATCGCCCACACTTTTTCCAAAAAACGCCGCAGGCCACGAATGCCTTGGGTGGACCAGGGTTTGCTGTCCTCAAGTGGTCCCATAAACATCTCGTACATCCGCAGAGTATCCGCGCCAAACTCTGCCACGACTTGGTCCGGATTAATCACATTGCCTAAAGACTTGGACATTTTGCGGCCGTCTTCAGCCATTATCAAACCTTGATTAATTAATTTTTTAAAAGGCTCGTCAAAATCTATTAATTTTTGATCGTAAAGCACTTTACAAAAAAACCTGGCATAGAGAAGATGCAGAACCGCGTGCTCGGCCCCGCCCACGTAAATATCAACCGGCAACCAATATTTAATTTTGTCTCCCGCGGCAAAAGCTTGATTATTGGCCGGATCAGTGTAGCGGAAATGATACCAGGACGAGCAAACGAAAGTGTCCATGGTATCAGACTCGCGCCGCGCCGGACTGCCGCAGGTGGGACATTTAACCTGGTGAAATGATTTGGAACGCCGTAGTGGTGATTCGCCGGTCGGCCGAAAATCAACATCATCCGGCAAAAGCACCGGCAAATCTTCCACTGGCACCGGCACCTCGCCGCACTTTTCGCAGTAGATAATCGGAATCGGCGCGCCCCAGTATCGCTGGCGGGAAATCAGCCAATCGCGGAGTTTGTACTGCACAGATGATTGTGCAAGCCCATCTTTTTTCAAACTCTCGATAATTAAGGACTTGGCTTTATTTGAGGCCAATCCATTAAAACGGTCAGAATTTTGTAAAATACCTACATCAACATAAGGTTCTTCCTGCGTCTGTTTTAAAAACAAATCTCCATCTTTTAGTTCAGGATAAATAACAAACTTTACCGGCAATTGATACTTTTTAGCAAACTCAAAATCCCGCTCGTCGTGCGCCGGTACCGCCATAATCGCGCCGGTGCCGTAACTCATTAGCACGTAATCGGCAACCCAAATTGGAATGGCCGCGCCGGTCGCCGGATTAATCGCGCTTATTCCGTCCAAGACGATGCCGGTTTTAACTTTGGCCAGATCAGTCCGCTCCAACTCGCTTTTTTTCGTCGCCTGCGCCAAATATGCCTGGACGTCTTTTAAATTAGTGATGCTATGGGCGGCAGTTTGAATCAACGGATGTTCCGGAGATATCACCATATAAGTAGCGCCAAAAATTGTGTCCGGCCGAGTGGTAAAGACTTCTAAATATTCTTCCTTATTTTGATCGCTTTTAATTTTAAATTTGATGAGTGCCCCCTCGCTGCGCCCGATCCAGTTTTCCTGCATGGTTTTGATCGGCAGAGGCCAGTCTATTCTGTTAAGCCCTTCCAGCAAGCGATCAGCATAAGCGGTAATTTTGAAAAACCACTGCTCCAGCTCTTTGGCCGTCACGCCGGTGCCGCAACGTTCGCAATTGCCGTTTACCACCTGCTCCCGCGCCAAAACAGTCTGGCAAGAAGGGCACCAATTAACCGGCGCCAACTTTCGATAAGCCAAACCATTTTTATACATCAACAAAAAAAACCACTGCGTCCATTTGTAATATTCCGGCTCGCAAGTGGAAATTTCCCGCGACCAATCATAAGAAAAACCGATGGATTTAATCTGGCGGCGGAAGGTGGCAATATTTGTCCGCGTCGATTCGCGCGGGTGCACGCCGGCTTTGATAGCATAGTTCTCGGCCGGGAGCCCAAAGGCGTCAAAACCCATCGGGTGCAAAACGGCCTGGCCCTGCATTCGCAAATAACGGGCGTAAATATCGGTCGCTGTGTAGCCTTCCGGGTGCCCCACATGCAATCCGGCACCAGAAGGGTACGGGAACATATCCAGAATGTAAACCCGGTTTTCGCGCGGGATCTGCGCATCCTCTTTTACCTGGTTTGATTTATGCTCCTCCCAAAATTTTTGCCACTTAGCTTCTATTTTTTGATGTTCGTACGGCATAATCTCGATTTTGCCTTATTGATTCACTATAGCCCACCAATTTCGAAAAGTCAAAACCCCCCCCGAACTAAACCCCCCGAACTAAATTCCAACAATGGTCTGCGACAGGTAGCTGTTGGTTGCGCGAAACCGCCTGCGGCTCAATGCCTTGGGTAGTCAAAATTTATTTTAAGAATTAGTACGGGGCAAGCTACACATTTAACCGAAAGTTTGCTATCATATGAGATGTAATGAATCCTTACGAAAAAACCTATTTTGGCTTTAAAAAGCCACATTTGTCAAGAGCAGATCGACTTGCTTGGCTTAAAATAATCGGCATCTTTGTCTTTGATGCCGTGTTTTTTGTTTTGCTGATGATAAAAAAATTGCTGTTTTTGATTTTCAAAATTCTGGCTTTTATCGTCATGTTAATTTATCGCGCTTTATGGCGGATAGTGACCCTGCCGCTTTACCGCTTGTTTCTTAACCTTAAACGCCAAAGCAAAAACATCATTTCTCCGCAAGCCAATAAACTAATCTTTTTTTTAACCAACCGCTACATTTCGCATACCGTGATGGTGATCATTATTTTTATCACCATCATCCAAAATGTGGGCATTAAACAATTACGCGCCGAGGATTTCGGCCGAACTGCCCTTTTTGCCAAAATCTACCAAGGCCAAAGTTTATCCGACAGCGACGAGGAAGAAATTTTATTGCTTGATTTGCCCAGCTTAAACGGCCCTGGGTCTGTTTCAGGAACTATGGATCTTTTTGATGACCTGTCCCCTGCTCTGGGGCAAAAAATTGTATTAAGCGAAGCGGCGCAGGATACGCCGGGAACGGCATTAGCCAGCGGCGGCTCAGCCATGATGAAACCGGAAATAACCGAAACGATCGATACTCCCAAGCCTCGCGAGAACACCATCATTTATATTGTCGCGACACAAGACACCATTTTTGACATCGCCGAACAATTTAACGTGAGCGTTAATACCATCCTCTGGGCGAACAAACTTTCGTCCCGCAGTATTATTCGGCCGGGTGATAAGCTTAAAATTCTGCCGGTTACCGGGATTGAGCACGTTGTTTCAAAAGGCGATACTATAGGCAGTATTGCCGACAAATACAAAATATCGCAAAAAGACATTTTAGAGATTAATCAAATGGGAGGGAGTGATACGATTTTAGCCGGCCAAGTGCTGATTATTCCAGACGGCCAGCCGCTCTACACTCCGCCCGTCGTGCCGCGACGCAGTTATGTGGCCACCACGCCGCCGGCGCAAAATATAACCACTTCCGGCGATCTCTTCTGGCCGACAATCTGCCGCCGCATCACCCAATACTTTAAAGGCTGGCGACATACCGGCATTGATGTCGCCTGCGCCAGTGGCTCCAACATTTACGCCGCCGAAGAAGGCACGGTGACAAAGGCTGGCTGGAACGCTGGCGGTTACGGCAACCGCATTATTATTCGCCACCCTGATGGGAGCCAAACCTTATATGGCCACTTAAAAACCGGCGGGATTTTGGTTGAAGTCGGCGAATACGTGAAAAAAGGACAAGTCATCGGGAAAGAAGGTTCAACTGGCCGTTCGACTGGTCCGCATTTGCACTTTGAGGTGATCGAGAACGGCAGTCGAATCAACCCCTTTGATCGACTGTAGGGTATTGGACATACTTGTTTTCTGTCATTCCGAGCGAACCCCGAGCAGATCGAGGGGGAAGTCGAGGTTGTCATCCCGAGCGAAGTCGAGGCCAGCCTCGCCGGCAGGCAGGGATCCCTCCACTCGGCCGATGGCGTCGGCCTCGGTCGGGATGACAAGTTACTATTTGCCCACTATAAAAAAAGTAGCCCCATAATATCTATCTATAGTAGCTGAAAAAAGATAGATTATTATGGGGGTTTTGTTTTTGCTCCCCTTCATCAAGGCCGTGTCCTCCCAAAAATTAGAGGTTACTGTTTTTTGATATCGCCCCATTTGACTGGGGTTTTGCCTTTGGGATTGACAGCTTTGCCGGTGCCGGGGTCTTTGCCACCGTTTCCGCCGGGGTCTATGCCAGGGTCAATGCCAGGCTTGCCTGGAGTGACGGTGGCGGCGTACTTACCACTCGCATCTTTGGCGATTGTGATCGACATAATCGCCGTCGGATTTGCCGGGAACTTGAGATCCAGAGTTTGGTCAATTCTGCGCACCCCATCCGGACCATCAATGAGGATCCGAACATTCGCCTCTTTGCAATCCACCACATCTTGTTTTTTCACAAAATATGGTGTAGAAACTGGGGTGACCTTTTCATCGAATTCGCCCTCCAATTTTACTGGAAGGGGGGGCCTGGCGCAGGCGTACTCTTTCCAGGACTTCTCAAACCTGAAGTTGATTAGGAAGGCGTACTCTCCTCGCTGCTCTCCCCACCAACCTTTACCGTTAGTGGACGTTATGAGTAGCCATTCCCATGGCAGTTTCAGCCATATTTGGGTAGCTTTGGTATTTAGTGGATCAGTAACGATCACCTCTTCGCCATCTGGCGTGGTGATCTTGAAAGTCAAAGAATTTTTTTCGACCTCCTCAAACAGGGCTTGATTATCCTTGCTATTTGATGACAAAATCCACGCGAGGATCGGCCTATCTTGCATGGGGTCATCATCGGCAAAATAAAAGCTATCCTGGAGTGCAAATGGAACGAGGCCGGCCCCGTTGACCATTTTGGCGGTCTCTACCTCATCACCCTTAGGCACAATTATGGCGATTTCATTCTCGCCTATTTTCCAGTCATAGACCGGAATTGCACCCGTGGAACGGGTATGTATGAACATAATTAATCCCACTACTATCAAAACACCAAGAACAAACAGAATTGCATGACTTTTGCGTACCATTTTAATTACCTCCTTAAGGTAAATAGGCTAAAAGACAGGTTAAGTACGTCTTATTAAGTTGTCAACACGTTTTCAATGTAGCATTTTTGCAAAATTTGTCAATGTTAAAACTGTGGACAAGTGCTTTTTGGGGCTTAAAATAAAGAAAGTTCAGCGTGTCAAAACAAAATCTCGGCGAACAAATTATCCACCGAGATAAAAAATGCGGTTGCAAAATAAAGTAAAATTTAGCCGGCAACTTTACGGACAATTCGGCCGATTCGGTCCAGGGGCGTCAACTTTTTCATAGCTAGTTTTAAACGCCTGAACATAGCCATAGGTATTGTTATAGGCATCGGTGATATTCCCGCTATTATCATAAGGGCACTCAACCATAGTCGGCCAATAGTTACCGGCGCCACCGTCATAAAAACACGTACGTGGTGCTTTCGCTTCTTTTAATTGAGCACAGGTCATCTTCCTCGTGCCTGAAACACATGAAAAGGATCGCTTGCTCGCACCTAAACCGCCATTATATTGCATTATTAAATATGGCCAAAACACCTGGTTCGGAACCGGATCATTTGCCGCCATTTCGCATGCTGACTTATCCCCCGGGTCATTATGATAATCACCACACTTTGGCACACCAAGAGGATTTTTAAAAAACGAACCGTTTAATACCTCAACACCTGCTTTAATGCTCGTTTCCTCATCAAACAAATTACCAAAACTGGATTTTCTGCAACTTTCTTCGGATTTCCCGCCGTCTACATTCTTCTGCATCAAACCGCAATCAACCGAACCTTTATTATAACCGATCGCATCAGCCTTGCCGCCCGATTCAATCGCGATAATTGCCGCGACTACTCGGCAAGCGTCTAAACCCACCGCCGCCGAGGCAATTTTAATTGGCGACCAGCGCGACTTCTTCTGAAAACCAAGCTGGAGTGTATTAATGGTAAAGTAATTGCGCAGGGTAAATCCTGGGCTAGGTACGGCCGCCATCATAACATTATTGATATGCCCAACTAAAACGGCATTTCGAACGGCAGTAACATTACCGGCAATTGCGCCGCCCGAAACAATCGGTGGGTGACCCTCGTCAACACCGCTTAGTTTCCAGTTAAACTTGCCGACTGGTTTAAAGCAAGGATAATCGTCCGGCATAATAAAAGCCTTGCACGAATCATCATTCCGCAGAGTGCAGTCCTCGTACTTCCGGTAGACGACATTGTCGTCGGTGCCGCGATAGCAAAGTTTAACTTTAAACAGTGGCTGAGTCCTCTCATCCTGGCAAACCAGTTTGCGTTGATCTTCAGGAAAACTGGTGGCGTCGGGATCGTTAACTACAGGCATAAATTGACACTTGCCGCTGGTAAAAACAGGGTCCGCATCTGCTGGCTCCTGAGCATACACTATGCAAGCATCCCCTTCAATTTTCGTTTTACAATCGTGATATGGCCCCTTAGGATAATCCACCGTAGACAGAGATGTATAGGCGCCAATGTTTTTTTCAACACTGGTCCCTGTCGCAGCAACCTTAAAAAGGTCGGCGAAAGTACTAACGCATTGATACTGGTCATGATTCGGCGCAACGCAACAGATGGCATTGACGTTTTCGACGGCATAATCCCCGGACAAAATCGGAAAAACATCATTCTCGCCGATAGCACAATTTTTTAGTTTGGGCATATCTTTATCTTGTTCCCAACACTTACCTTTGGCTTGATCCACACCCACAAAGGAGGTACTAACGCTCCAGCCGGTCGGGCACTTGAATTTAGTGCCTAAATCGCAATTGTCTCTCCCCATATCCAAAGTATACCACCAAGAATACCACGGATCGCTACGTTTACCGCAGGCAAATGGCAGGCCTTGTGTTTTTAGGCTTTTAGTAAACGCGTCGTTAACTTCGGAACAAGAGCCGACAGGCTGATTTTGGCAAAGCGTTTTAGGCGAAACACAGCCAAGGCCAAACTGCTCACGCCTGACGCAAAGCGTTAAATTATCCTCTCCTTCCTGCAAATCGCAATAAGTCCCGTAACAAGCGCCGTCGCCGGCAGTACTAGTGGAAGTATTGGGATGGACATCGTCTATTGTTAAGACGCTCTCAGAGTACTTCTCGCCTGCGATATTATTTTTCTTAAAATTTTTAACATACTCCAGTAAAAATTCTTTATTCTGGAGAATCTGGGTTTTGCTTAAACCTAAATTGGACTGATCACTACATAAACCGTAGAAACACTCCACCCCAGTGATTTCCTTGCTGCCTACATCAGTCGCTAATTTAGGCTCCCGCCAGTCGATCCGGGCAATCTTGACTTCTGGACCAGTCGGCGGAGAACCTTGAATCTTGTAATTAGCGGCCTGATTATCACAGCGCAAAATTTCGTGTTTTGTACCTTCGGCATCGTCATCATCGCCGCTGAACAGGTTAAGCCCTTTTATGTCGCGCAAAACAAAGGCGCTTGGGCCTTTGGTTGCCGTGGCAGGCACAAGATTTAAAGATTTAGCCACCAGCGCCGTATTAAAATCAACGTCAGTGGACAGGATGTCGTACTGACTACAAAATTCTTCTGATAAGCTTACCCGGCCGATTTCCGCCACATTCGGCAGGCTAACATCAGCCAAACGCGGATTGATGGTTTCCAAAAGCTGGACCGAAATCAAAGCCAAAACCAGACCGATAATCGCCGAAAAAATGGTCTCTTTGGCGCCGGCAATCCGGGCGCTGTTGCCCATGGCAAAAATCCAGCGGTAACCGCCGAGCATAATCATAATCACGGCGACCACGCCGGCCAAACCAACCAAAAATTTATAAACCATTATCACGTAATCAACCACATCAGCCCGACTATCGCCATTAACATCGCAGAGGTAACCGCATTTATCAGTAACTCCGGGAATTGGAATAAATAAACGCACTGTTTCTAACTTATCGGTGGGCTTGTCCGAGCTAAAGCCGCATGGGCAGTTGGTTATATTCTGTTCAACAGTAGCCTGCGCTCCGGCGGCACCGGCTCTGGCAGGATTAAGCATCAAAACCAAAAGCAAAACACCCTGGAGGGCAAAAACAATCAAGAAAAAAATTATGTATTTTATTGTGCGTTCGGACATATGAGAAATGAAAAAGTAAAAACTAAAAATTAAAAATTAAGGAAGATTCTAAAGTAATCAGGCGGCGGCTTCGGCTTCGGCTGTGGCTACCCAAGACGGAGTTTGCGCGGAAGCGCTGGCCGGAACATTTTGTTCTTGTTCTTTTATTTTTTGAAGCGCCAGATAAGCGCAAAGGGTCCAAAAAGGAAAGATATCTATCGAAAAAATAAAACCAGGGAGTAATTCGGCTAACGTACAGCCATATAAAATGAGTTTAAGACCGGGAATATTTAAATACGAGCGTAAAAAATAACGAAAACCCAAAAATACTACGGCATCAAAAAGAAAATCTACAATAATGCTCATGCCGCCGGTAAAAAAATCGAGAAAAGGTGTGGCGAAATCAGGAAAATCATTCAAAATGGCTAACCCGTAAATCAACAGACCGCCAAAAGGCACCGCTTGCGCCACTGCGCCCAAAGCTTGTCCCGCGGCCTTGCCAGCAAGATTCTTCCCACGGCCAAGCCCGTTACCAGCGTTGCCGTGCCTCGCGGCCGCGGAAGAAGTGCCATAATCACGCTTAATATCAGCTTCCGCCTCTTTCTTCTGCTTTGCTCGCTCTCTGGGATCCTCGGAATAATTGCTTGCCTGCTGGGCTTGCTCCCACTTAGACGGGCTCGGCCCCCCTTCGGCCGACGGCGCCCCAGAAACTTGTTTTTGCGCCCAAGCTTTTTGCTTAGCTGGATCTTGGGGTTGTGATGGCTCTGCTTTTTCTACAGGTCTTTCTTGCTGGCTTTGCCCAGTTTGCTGAATAAAACGCGACATTTCCTTCGCCTGTTTTAGAAGCGACGCCACTGTATCTGGAGATGTCTGTTCATCAATTGTATCAGGGGTAGCCATAAAAATTAATTTACTGCCAATCCACGCGATTAATGTTCCAAGCGCCGTTTTTCTTAACCAACTTTATTTCCGCTGATTGGCGAAAACTTTTATTGTAATACTCTGGCGCGTCCGTCGCGGTGCGATTGGCATCAACCGTCATAATTACTTGATCCGGCGACTGTTTAGTTATCGTCACTTTGGACACGCTAGTTTCGATGGAATAAAAAGTCGGCGATTCTTTCGCGGCCGGGCCTGTTTTGATCCAAGCGGCAGTTTGTGCTTTAAACTGAGGCGTCATCTGCGAATACCAACGTTCGATATGCGCGTAACCGCTACTCGTGGAATAACCGCCGAAATCAGCCAGAAAGTTTTGCGCCAAAAGTTTGAGCGTCGCCTCCTCGTTATCCGCGCCAGTCGGCACCGCTGGTTTAGCGGTATTATTAAAGTAATCATTGGAAAACTCGTTAATCGGCTGGGTCACGCCGCCCGGAGCTGGTTGTCCGGATCCTGTTACCGGATTGATTCCGGGCTGGGCGCCAGGCGCGGCAGTCGTGCCGGTCGCGGCCGGTCCGGTTCCTGAAATTGGCGAAGGTTGCTCTCCGCTACGCCACAAAAGAACCGCGGCTAAGGCGATGACAATCAACAAAAGCGCGATGACTAAAATGATGATTTTTTTTAGAGACATAAAAAAATTATACTAATTATTCTAATTATACTAATTATTCTAAACAAGTACCAAGCACAAAATAAATTGTTCTAATTGCCCTAATTATTCTAAAATTGGGTTTTGGTTATTGGGATTTATTTAGGTTAATTAGAATAATTAGTATAATTAGGTTAATTATATTTAGCTTAGGTTAATTAGTATAATTAGAATAATTTACAATTATTCCTCCATATACCTCCCGCGCACGCCATGGCCGCGCTTCTCTTCCTCGTAGTTGACGTCCCCGCGGGCAACCGCTTGCGCGAACTCCTTTTTTGATTGCTCAATCGCCAAAAGCTGGGCCGGATCAGAAGTCATAATTTGATCCTCCACGTAAGAAGCGACGACTTTAATCGCGGCATGCTTGGAGCCGGCAAAAAATATGCCCTCCCCGACCGCGGATTCCAAAAGCAAATATTTCTCGCCCTCAGTGAGCTTAAAAGTTTCCATAATCACGTCGATGCCGGCTTTCGATTGGCGCATTAAAAGTTGCATTGAGGAGTTGGTAACGATGGCTTTGCCGTATTGCGAGCCCAAAAAGTCGGTCACGTCCTGCGTAATGGTGGTTACGCCCAAATAGTATTTGCGGCAACGTTTAACTAGCGCGTACATAAACTTGGCCGAGTCCTCGTATTGCATCAGCCACCAAGCCTCGTCCACCACCATAATCCGCTTCTTTAATTCCGAACGAACCAAATTCCAAACATAATTGATGACGTTATAAATCGCGAGCGGCCGCAACTCGTCTTCCAAATCACGCACGCTAAAAACAATTAACTGATTGCGGGCGTCGACGTTGGTGTGCTGATTAAAAAGCCCGGAAAACGTTCCATCCGTGTATTTGCGAAGTTTAATCACAATATCCTCGCCGCCGACCATCCCTTCCAAAACATCAATCAAATCGCTCATCAAAGGCGCCTCGGCCTTAGACAGGTCCGCCTCTGGGGTGATATCGCGCTTGGCGTAAGTCTGTAAAATCGCTTGATCCAGCAGGCTGTCTTCGCGCGTGGTGACAGTGCCCAGCATAATTTTTAAAAGGCCTTTGACGGTGATGACCGCTGTCCGGATAACGTCGCTGGCGGTTGACCCGGCCGGCATTTGGCGAGGCAAATCAAAGGGATTGATTCGTGATTCGGAATTTAGCGAGATGTTAATATAAGTACCGCCGACCGCTTCGGCTAAATGAGCGTACTCCCGCTCCGGATCAATGATAATTACGTCGGTACCGAGCATCAAACTGCGCAGGACTTCCAGTTTGACGGTGTAACTCTTGCCCGCGCCAGAGGTGGCAAAAACAACCGAGTTGGCGTTAGGCATGGAAAAACGATCAAACAGAATCAAACTGTTATTATGCCGATTGATGCCGTACAAGACCCCGGAATCAGAAGTTAAATCCGAAGAGACAAACGGGAAAGAAGTGGCTATCGGCGAGGAATTCATGTTAAAAGCAATCTGCAATTGATCCGTGCATTGCGGCAAAGTGGAATTAAAACCCTGTTCTGCTTGCCAGATCGCGCGTTTGGTGACGATCGATTTTGACCCAAAAATATATTCCAAGCGTTCGGTGGTTTTATCCAGCGCTTCGGCGGTGCGAGCATAAAAGGAAATGTATAGGCCGAACTGAAAAAACTTTTCCAAACCCTGAGTAATATCGTCGCGCAACTGCTCAATGTCGCGCAAGGCGGTTTCGCGCATCGGGTCGCGCGGCGAGCCGCGTTCCGCCGCCGCCACCAAATCAGCTTCGATATTGCCGACTTTATTGCGCAATTGTTTTAGCACCACATCGTCCGGAATCGGATAGAAATACATCGAAACGTCCAAAGGGGCGCTAAAATTAATCACCGGCGAAAACCAGCCAACCGTTAAATAGCGCGGGTAAGTTAAAACAAAAAGCGTCCGTACAAACAAAGTGTTCAACTTAACATTATCCGGTTTAACGTCTAAAGACGACGGCGCGATTAAATCCCTTAAACTGACTATCCCCCGCCGGTACAGTTTTTCCGCCGCTAACATCTCTTTCCCGCGTTCATATTCAACCTTTTTTTCACGGGCTGATTTGATGGGTTGATCCATCTTTTTCTGTTGAACCTCGGGTTTACGAAAACTTTTAAGAAGGTTAAAAGCCATAATCAATTATAAAAACCGTTAACTAACTGCCAATTTTCTCCACTTGAATATCTTCCACTTTGCCAAATTTTTGGACCTGGGCGATTTCCGGATTATAAGTGGCGTAAAAAAGCTCGATCAGCGCCTGAGTGTCCAAACGTACCGCGGACAAGCTTAACCCCGAAAGTCCGGTTAAAACATTGCTGATTCGTTTTTCCAGTTGCATCGCCGCCCGTTCAAAAACCTCCTCCCGCATATAAATAACTTTAGTCGGCTTAAAAACGCTGAGGAGACGCTTAAAAAAGCCGGGACGAGAGTGTCCGCCCGGATCAAACGGCACGATCACGTAAAACTTTTTGGTCATAATGTGGCCTAAAGTGATAATTTCGCGGACAAAATCCAAATAGTCCTGGGTCTGGATTTTTAGAAGTTCGTTGGTTTGGGAATGGGCGCGGTCCTGCAGTTCGTTAAGATAATCATCCACATTAATTGGCCGCGACTGCACCAGAATCTGCAAAGGGTAGTCTAAAGAATTAAGCATCGTCACATAAGCGCCAACCAGCGCCTTCTGTTCTTCTTCCGACTTTAAGGCGAAATTAATCGAGGAAACTAAAACCACCGCGCGAAATGAGCCGTCTTTTAAAACCAGCGAGTCTTGTTTGATTTCCGCTACATCCAAGTAGCTTTGCGTTGATTTAGGCATTTTTTAGTGAATTAATGTTTTTCGAAAAAACCGCCGGTATCGACTAACAGCGACAAATCAGAAAGCCGTGAATGCACTTTCTCCTTCTCCCGGGCCATTTTAATGTAAGTAAAAGAAGTTAACTCTTCGCCGACAGCGGTTTTTCCCTTGCCCATAGGATCACCTTTGATTTCCAAAGGCGGCGGTATCTCTACTTTTTTCCAGACGCGTAAATGCGGATTCTTGACCGACATCAAAAAATTCAACATAAAATAATGAAACGGTCGGCCATTGACTTTTATAAACGCGAACAAAATGGCGACGGCTACGGTGATAATTGTGCCAAAAAGAAACATCGTAAAATCAGTAAATTTGTAAAGACAAAAAATGATTCCAATTTCGGCGGCAATAATTACAAACTGGCGCACCGAAATCGGCCCGATCACTTTATTTTCCACGTCGACGAATTGGGGAACAGAATATTGTAGAGGCATAAATATAGAACTTACGCGTTTGGTGTCAATTAAATACTGGATTCCCGCTTGCGCGGGAATGACAAAATTATATGTCTTCTCATCAAACGCGTAAGTCCTAAAATAATCAAAACCGCATTTTTTGATTTAATTCGGTAATCGCGTAAAACTCTTCTTCGGTTAAACTGCTGGCAGGTGAATTATGCAAATAGTCCGCCACATTTAAGCCCTGCCCCAAACTTTTTTGCCCGATATCAATGTAAAGCTTATAAAGAGCTGACCGGTGCCAAGCGTCAATCGCCGCCATTTTTTGGTTATAATCTTCGGCGGCAAGCAGATTGAGCTTGTCTAAAACTTTGCGGACAAAATCTTCGTGCTGTGGTGCCCGGCGGAAATCTTCCACAGTCAGCATGCTAAACTCTTCTATTGGACCGGTTAGGTGATGCGTACTTTGGTCACCGGTATTAGCCGGATAAGCGATATCCGTAAACTTGCCGGCCCGAGCTGTTGGCGCCGGCCGGGATCTGGTATTATTGCGCCCGCTGGGCTCGCTAACTTTTGGTGGATAATCATTTTCCCCTTTTAACTCATTAATTCGCGTAATGTTAACGCTACCAACTTTTTTCACACTGACCGCAGATGTTGGTACAGCCAGCGCGCTTGATAAAATTTTTTTAGGTGGCCACTCGTCTAAAACAGACAAAATTTTATCGACCAGATCACGGGGGAAATTCATTCCCCCTAACTCCGTCTTAGCAACCAATCTTTGCGTCGTTTCCAGCCGGTCTCGGATATCTTTAAGATAGGTTAAAATAATACTGTTAAACCTTTCCGCCTCTAATGATTCACGCTCGAACCTAGTTTTAATTTCCGGAGTGAGCATCCGCCAGGCCGCTTGCAGTTTTTCTTCGAAGTGGTGCCCAGGCATCCCGCTTGCACCGCCAACATCGTGATTTTTAACTTCGTCTTCTTCCTCTTTCGTCAGCGCCGTATGCAGGGGAATTTCGCTCGCCAACTCCTCGGCTGTCGGCCGCTTAAGATATGCCACCAGCTCCGGATCTTGATTAGTTGGCGCCAAATTGCCCAAGATCGACTGTTTCAGCGCGTCGCGCGACGGCAAGTCCAAAAACATCATCGCCATTTTTAGATTGCCGATAATCTTTTTCGCCGGTATGCCGGTTAAATCCGAATGAAAAAAATCCAATAATTCGTCCGGACGCATAGCCGAGAGCGTAATCAACCGTTGATGCAATTCTAAATTTTTCGTCACCATGAAAAAACTGTGATATTAATGTTTTTCGCATAACTGCTTCAGCTCGGCCGCTTTGTCTGTCCGCTCCCAAGGCAAGTCCAAATCCGGCCGCCCGAAATGACCATAACTAGCGACTGCTCGATATATCGGTCGCTTTAAATCCAAATGGCTGATAATTGCCGCTGGCCGTAAATCAAATAACTGGTAAACCGCATTCGCGATCTTCTCTTCGGCCACAATACTGGTTCCAAACGAATCGACCCGCACCGATACTGGATGCGCCACGCCGATGGCATAAGCAATTTGCACTTCAGCGCGCTCGGCCAATTTGGCGGCCACAATATTTTTAGCGATATAGCGGGCCATATATGCGGCTGAGCGATCAACTTTTGACGGATCCTTGCCGGAAAATGCTCCGCCACCATGCCGTCCCATGCCGCCGTAAGTATCAACGATAATCTTGCGGCCGGTTAAGCCGCTGTCGGCCTGCGGTCCGCCGACGACAAAACGGCCGGTTTCGTTAATATGCAGTTTAATGTCATCAGAAAATTCCAATTTATAATTTGCCAATACCGGCTCAATCACCTCGCGCGTTAAATCCTTTCTCATCTCGTCGCGATTGACTTTGGGCGCGTGCTGGGCGGCGATAACTATCGCTTCCACCCGCTTGGGACGGCCTTCTTTGGTATATTCAATCGTCACCTGCGCTTTGCCGTCCGGTTTTAAATAAGTCAAAATCCCCTGATGCCGCACTTCGGCCAGCCGTTTGGTTAAGCCATGGGCGAGGGTAATCGGCAATGGCATCAACTCTTTGGTTTCGCGGCAAGCGTAGCCAAACATCATCCCTTGGTCACCGGCGCCTTGCTCGTGGGACTCGGAAACGGTAACGCCCTGCGAAATATCCGGCGACTGCTCGTGAATCGCCTCAAGCACCGCGCAAGTTTCCCAATCAAGCCCGCTTTTGCCGTCGTTATAACCGATTTCTTTAATGATCCTGCGCACGACTTTCTGGACATCGCTCCAGCCAAGGGTGGTAACTTCGCCGGCAACTACGACCAAACCGACCGAGGTGAGCGTTTCCACGGCCACTCGCGAATTTGGGTCCTGCCGCAATAAATCATCCAAAATGCCGTCCGAAATTTGATCGCACATTTTGTCCGGATGCCCTTCGGTTACTGATTCTGACGTAAAAAAATTCTTCATTTGTATTAATAACTACTACTTTTGTGGTAAAGCAGTGGCTATAAAAAAGTAAAAACCAGAGACTAAAAAAAATTATTCTAATTAACCTAATTATACTAATTATTCTAAAGAATGGCCAAATCCCAATACCCAAGCAGATGCTACAAAATTTATTGGAATTTTAGTAATTGGGATTTATTTAGAATAATTAGAACAATTAGAATAATTCACAACATTATTAAAAATTATCCGCGTTACTCTCTCCACTCAAACTTTCCATTTGATTGATTATAATAAGCCATACCGCGATAATCCCCGCCCAGCATCGCGCCTACGCGAACGCCCATTTTAGCGCTGTCCTCCGAATTCCAATGTAAATCATGTTCTAAAACTTGGCGCAAATAATTTTGTAACTCTTGCGGCGATCGGCCCTGGGCAAGGGTTTGTTTTGAGGCCAAAAGCAATAACGCAGACACCACATAAACCGGATCTTTGACTTGAGCGATTGAGTGTAATATTTGCTCTGCTAGTTGAGGTTGAGCAACCGAACGCTTTATAATATCAGCAATTTTTTGATTTAAATCATCAATGGAAATCGGTAAGGTATTATAAGACGCCCGAATGTCCGCTGGTGAGATTGTAGGCATTGTAGGCTTAGGCGCGACTATTTGCTCGGTAACTGGCGGCACTGGTTGAAGCGCAACCACTTTTGAGGGGACGGGCGTAACGATTTTCGGTGGGAATACTGGTTGTGACTGAATTATTTTTTTAGCTGGCTCTGGCACCGACACTGGCTGACTTACCACGTTGGCTGATGGCGCTGGTTGCGTTGGTTGAACTATACTTGCGCCTGTAGTTGATGGCATTGACGACGTCGGTTCAGGTGTTGTCCCCAAAAGCCCGGTATCCCGCGACCAAACACTGGCCTTTTGCATTTCTTTATCAGCGGTGACATCATAAACCTGGCCGTGGCTGAATATTTTAAAATGCCCGTCATCATCCTCGAACGGCACTTCTTCTTCCATACCCTCCGGTGAAGCCGAAGAATATTTTAGCTGTTCATAAAAATAAAGCAAACTTTCCACAATCCGGCGTTCGGCAGAGCTTAAATCAGCGGTATTCTGGCTGGTCGTAATATACTCGGCAAACTGCACGTTATCCACGGCATCGGTGCCCAGCTTTTGATTGTAATCGTTCAGCCAATTGCTGACGGTCCCAGCCTGCTCAATAGTGCCGATCATTACCCCGTTCTGGGTAATAATCTGGGAATTTCGCAATAGCGCCCGGCGCACCCGGACTTTAAATTCATCCCGCTCTTGGGGCAGATATCCCAAAAGTTTTAATTCAAACTTTTCCCAGGGATCAAAAAACGGAATCGTGTACTGCTCCAGCCAATGATTTTCCATCAAATCCAAAATAACCGCTTCAGTCGAGCTCGCCAAATTAATCCAGCGCAGTAAAATTAAAATACCCTCCCATTGTTGATAAAAATCCGGATATTTATCAATAATCTTTGTTCGGTTGCCTAGGAAATAAGGCTCCAGTTGCCGCAAAAGCAACTGAGCGGCCGTTGTGTCTTGGTAAGGTATAACTGCCTCCCAGGCGTCGCGCTTTAAATCTTCGAACGCTTCTGGTTCAATTATCAATTCATCGGTTGTGGCCGGAGAGTTTGCAGGTTGGATTGTGTCGGTGGCTAAAGGCATAATTATTTTCTATCTACGACTTGAAGTTTCGTAAAATTGGCGCAAATGCTGATCAATCATTTGCAAAGTGTTTTCTCGGGGCAACTTTTCTAACAACATCTGCAATAAGAGCGGTGAATTTGGAACAGTTTGAGCATTAGCAAATGCCGGATAATTTTTTAATTGTTCAGAAATCGATCCTAAATTTTTTAATAAATTGGCGTTAAACTGGCCGCGGCTCAAAGCAAAACCCATGGCCGTGGCATTACGCATCATATAATCAAAACCATGGGGACTGAATTTAAATTCATTGGTTTCCGGATCATTCCAACCAAATCCCAAACGATTAAGATTATTAAACATCTGATTCGGCGAGGCTTTTAACATCATCGCCAGCGCTTCGTCGTGCTGAGTTTCAGGCGTGTTTTCCACGTAACGGCCATTTTTAGTGCCATGGCTGTAAGCCATACTCCAATGCCCGCCACGACGTAAAATGTCGGAAATGTCCTTCATCGTCGCGAAAGCTTCCTGCTGGTTCATTTTTAGCTGGCCCATCAGCTGATCGCGGCCGAATGTCTGCATCCCGCCTAAATTAGCCGGCAATTTATATTCCTGCAGTAAATCATTAAAATTAGTGTCCTGCGCCAATTTATCCATAATCGCCACTGCCAGATGCTTATTTTGATTTTTCATCGCCTGTTTAAAATAACCGATCAATTCGTATTGGTCGTCAGTGTCGATTTTAGACAGTTCCTCGCGCACTGACTGGCGCTGGGCTTGGCGCCGCAGGTACTCGGATTCGGTCCGGTAACCGGTAATTTTTTCGTTCGAGGCGTTAATCGCCTTCTCAGCCGCTTCCCTTTGCACTTTCAGTTCCTCGCGCTTGACCTCGTCTAAAGACGAGGCTTCGCTTAAAATTGCTTGCTCATCGGTTATCTCGGCAGTGCGTTTGGTTGTTTTTTTATCATATTCTTTTTTCTCTTCTTCGTTTTTGCCTTGCTTGGCGCCGTAGTGGGCTTGATTTTGATCCTTTATTTTGACATCTTGTATATCAGCGTTTGTAATTAACTTCAGACGTTCAAAATAATTCTTATCTGACAAATCACCCATACCAACATCTTTAAAAACACTTTCAATAGATTTCATTTTTTGTTCCTCGCCTTTAGTTATGCTTTTATCCGTCTTTCGCTGCTCCAATTTACGATATTTCTCCAAGGCGTTTTGAAAACCTCTATACCCGGAATTACGTAGAGTCATGTCGGCCGATTTAAATTTATTGTTGTCTTGAACTTTAGTTTGCAATTCTTTGGCTTTGACAATTGCTGCGGCGAGAGCTTTGGGATCTTTGGTAGTATTATTGACGTCTGCAGTGATTTTGTCGACATCAACTTTAAATCCATAATCAGTCAAACTGGCGTGTACTTTGCCTAGCTCCTCTTTTAGCTCGGCTTCTTGCGGCGTACCAGCAGCTCTTTCAATTTCGGTTAACAATTGCACCTCGCGCTTGGCGATTTTATTCAATTGCTCCTGCCGAGCGGTAATTTCGTCAGTGTTAAAAATATCACCACGGCGGTAGGCCTCTTTCTCAGCTTGCAGTTGGGATTTCTTTTCGTCAATCTCATCTTCGCCACGCTTGAGAACTGCGGCTGGGTCTTCCAGCTCTTTCTCCAAATCTTGTTTGCGTTCGTCCAAGGCCTTATTAGTCTCTTCACCATTAGTAAATTCTTTTATAAACTCATCCCGTTTTTTAGTTGGATCTGCACCCTCCTTGACTATGCCAGTCTCTACAAGTAGTTTGTCTATTTCGGCATCGTCCTTTACCACTTCTGCTAAATGGTCACGGTCAGCATTTTCACCGGTTAAGCTATATTTCTTATTAAAATCCGCATTGACTTCCGCTATCTCTTGCTCAGCCATGCCTATCTCTTGCGTGATGGCCGCTTGGCCGAGCGTTAAGGCGTCGTTGGCGGTTAATTTATCAAGGCGCGCTTTCTCTTTTTTATGTCCCTCTAACTGCGTGTCTTCATCACTAAAAAATCCTTTGACCCTGGTCCAGGCCTCTTCCGGATTTTGCGCCTGCTGCATTAGCGGCAATACTTTGCTCTTAATATCAGTATCAATTTTGCGATCTTTATAATCCCGCGCCGCGCCCCACTGCTTGCGGCCGTAAGTGGAAGACATCATCATTGCCCGCTGTAACGGCGAAAGTTGCATCGATCGTCCCAGAGTTTTGCCAAACCAACCAGCACCTTCACGTTGAACCAATTTTTCGCCAAAACCTTGCCGTCCCTTGGACACAGCGGTGCGCCACCAGCCGGTTTTGCCTTCGGCGTCCCATTTCGTTCCCGCGGCCTGGCGCGCTTGCTGTACTCGCCTTGTAATCCCACTAATTCCCGGCAAATCAGACAGCTTGCCGCCGCGCGCCCGCCAGCGATCAAACATTTTGCCACCGCCGCCCCAAACGCCGCTGGCCAACTTGCCGCCGAAAGACGCCGACTGAATCGCCATGCCAGTACCTACAATCAAGATAACAATCGCTAAAATAAAACGCAGGGTATTACCGGGAGTTAAGACCTCCGACGGCAGATATTGTTCGTTGGAAAATCCAGCGGAACCAACTCGGTCCTCCATTTGACTCATGCTGGACTGGGGCAGAAGCCCGTACGCCATAAATAAAAACGCGAACCATAAAAAAAAGGCGAGCATCGGGCCCAAAAAAACCAGCGAGATAAAAGTGCTCCACCAGCGGGAAGCGTGCTTTTTAGTGGCGTCCAGAATCGACAAAATATAGGCCGCCGGCGAGATCGCCACCAGCATCCAGATCATCGCGATGCGCACCACCAAAAGAATGGTAATAACAAGCATCACCAAAGTCGCTACCAGCATCATAAAAGCCATCAGCACCTGCGCCGCCCAGGCGGAAAACATGTTAGAGGCGCCACCTTCGTAGCCCATCCGGAAAATCTTGTCGATCATCAAGCCTGATGTGATGTTATCCACCGCGATGTGGGCAAAGGCACGGACAAAGGTCATCATCAGCACCTGGCCGATGTCTAGAATCATAAAGGCAATGGTCTTGGAAAAATTAATCAGAATGGCCACCATCAAAAGCTTAGGCAAAAGCCGCTGCCATTTATACGCTTCCAGCTTTAGCATCGTGGAAAACGCGATCGCCATTAGAACGATGATAAAGAATAAATTAGACAAGTCGCGGACAATCTGCCATGTCTTGTCCACAGCTTCGGTGGCACGATCGGAAAAATCATACTGCACAATGGCAATAAAAGCGGCGACGATCATGGCAAAAGCCGCGCTCATCACCCGCAGGAACAAACGCAAAATGCTGCCAATTAACCAATTAGCTCCGGTCTGAAGCGCGTCCCCAACCTGGGCCTGGATTATGTTTGGCAACAACAAACCCAATACTAAGACACCGCTTATTAGACAGATCAGCCGCCATTTGCGCCTAAAAATTTTGGAAAACTTCGTGGGCATAACTAGAAATAGATTTGCCTTTTTGTCATCCCGAGCTTGTCGAGGCCAGCCAGAGGCTGATCACCCTTTGGGTGGGATCCCTAATTTATATCCTATTATAGAAAGGGATTCCTCGCTACGCTCGGAATGACAAGCTTGCATAAAAACCTAACTGCCACCGCTGTAGATAGTGACTTCTTGGTCAACTTGGACGTTGTGGGTGGAGTCGACGACATCAAAACCGCCGATCCACTTGCCGGGAGAATCAAAATTACGCGGCAAAATCCCACTAGTACACGTTAAATTCGGAAGTCCGACGCAAGCTATAGGTGCTGGTTTAATGGCTACCTCTGATGCGCTTGTAGAAAATTGGTGGCAATCCGTTAAATTATCATCCCCACCGCTGTCGCAGGACATACGCATCTGATAATTTACTCCAGCAAATAATCGATGATAAAAATCACTGCCATCATAGTAATTTAAAGCCTGCCATTCTCCAAGGGAACTTTGGATTTCGTATCTAACTAAGGTCGGCGCTAAACCGCCCGGCGGTACAGATATAAGTTTTTTAGTAGCAGACGCAGGACATGGTGGTCCGCCGGGCCAGCTGGCATAAGACTGCCCGTTATCATCAGTCGCCAAAAGCTTGTAAGACCAGTTGTGCGATGCACCGGTTTTTGCGAGATATTTACAATTAGTGGAACTGGCTGAACAAGCCTTGACATCGCCACGGCAAGTTTTCTCCAGTTGGTTATTAAGTTCGGTAAGACACGTTAAAGTCGGCTCATCAATTGCTATCATTGAACTGCAAGCATTGTTAAACTGTTCCAGCTTACACCCGGTAACACTGTAATCGTCGCGGCAAGTCACTTCCACGGCCAAATCTTGCCCTAAATAATAAGGGCCTGTTGCTGGGTTAAACCGGATTTCCGCTGTCGGTGCAACATCAACACCAAGACGCAAAGCGACATTAGGCGGGCTGACTTCAACCAAGCCGGGAAAATAATCCCATGATTGCATGCCATAGCGCGAATCTGTGCCGCCTTGGGAAACGCAAGTTGATCCAGGGCAGTCGGAATCATCTTTGCAGTACCCACCTTCGTTGTCTTCACCGGCACATTTGTTAATAAATTGCGGAATAAAACAACTAGTTCCATAATACCCCCATGAATAACCGGCTGATTCCGGTTGATTGCCATGCGCAAACTTAATATTAGACGACAAATAAGCGCTACCCTCTGCTAAATCGCCGCCACCATTAGGCTCTAACTTCTCCCCATTGCACCAGCCCCAATGATCAACAATTTTAACGCGCGGCCTAAAGCGGCAGGCGTAATCAGTCGCCCCGGCGCCATAATAAGTACAACCAGATGGATGCACTGTGTTCAAACCATAATAACTGTAAGTGTGAATAAATATCCGCGGTTTGGTGTCCCAGGCAATGCCTGATACAGCGGTCTGAGTATCGTCTCCCCAATCGATAACGATCGTGGTAATCGGCTTTTGATTTGCATTGGCAGACATCTCGAATTCCAAAGTTACGACCCGCTTGCCTTCTTCCAATCGAACATCGCCCTTATCCAGACCGTTAATTTTGATCTTCGGCACATTGGGATAAGGATTATGGTCTGGCGCGCAGTGGTTATTAGCTGGCAAAGGCCCGGCTACAATGCAATGCGGAGCGCTAGAGCAGGTGGAATAATTTGAACGACAAAAATCATAATCACGAAATTCATTAGGCTCATCATTCAGTGGATTTAAATTAAAAGCCTGAGACGCGTCGTCCGGCATACAATTTAAATATTTACAGCCAGGCGAATTGTCACATTCTCGCTGGGAGTCAGAGGATTTGCCTGGATAAGTACCGAACCGCCACCATTCTTGTGTTGCCTGGCAACTTAGCGCTAATTGAGAAATATCCTGAACTTTGTTTGCCCAATCAGATGTAAAAGAGCTGCCATCTCCGTCCAATTTATCATTTAATTTCTCGGTTGAAAGCTCTTTATACTGGCCGACGCGCACCCCGGTGCGCTCCTTGAGCTTATTGGCATCATCGCCAGTATCTGACTGCCACTCCCAAACTTTATAAATTTTGGCGAACAAACTCTGCAGACGCCGCAACCCGCCGCTTAACGAGCTCCGGCTAACACCCAGCTCATAGGTAATAATTTTATCAGTAATACGGAATGGATAAGCGCCGTTACGGCATTTATTATGATACCTACAGACACCGACGCCAGCACAACCCCCTATAGCACCACTATTATTGCAAGCCTTGCCGTCGTCCGCGCCGCCAACGCAAATACTAGTTTGCCGACAGTCACTATCCCATAAGCATCTGGTACCAGCCGGATCGTCTGACCAGGCCCCTCCGTTATACCCACGACACAAACCTTTTTCTCCGCCAACGCCACAAACTCCTCCACCTTTGCAATCGTCGTTGGACTGGCAAAAGACGCCCGAATTACTGCCGCCAACACACACCGGGCACAACTCACCGCAGGAATAAAAGCCTTGCCCCCGATGGGATTCGGTGCACAACTTAGCGATATCGTTATTTTCCGGATTTTGGGAATTGTAAAGTTCCAAAGGCACTTGCTGTAAGGCGCTGTCTTTTTGCTTAGTCTGCTTATCAATCGGGTACATGGAAATTTCGTTGGGTTCCCGAACAAACGGCACCGCGCCAAACGGAATGCACATCGGTGCAGTCTTTTGATACCCCAAAGGAGCAGCTAAAGATTGCCCGCCTGATTCAAACTTACTGAGCCAAACTTTGTTCTCGCCCGTATCCAAGGCCACCTGGGCCAGTATCCGACATTGCTGTGGCCGGGCAATACGAGCGATCTTAATGTAATGCTCCCTAAACCTGTCACCAGGAGCTGGTTGCGTCTCGCTAACATAAGTATAATTATTCAGCCGACCACGAGTAATTAATTCAAAATTATCAAAAAGATAATAAGACTGTGACCCTGGTTTCAACGGTCTATTATCAACCAAAATATCGGCTAAGTTATTTAAATCAGGATTACTATCGGCTTCGTGAAACTTATCGTCATTCCATAGCCGCGAAGAATTATACAACCAGCGAGCAGTGTTGCCGGTGGCCGCTCCGAAACCAGTCAGTTCACTGTGGTCTGCCCCCCCCCCGCCCCAGTTCGGGTCAACATCCGGGAACAAATAATCTTTTGGCCCGGCTTCGGTCGCTTTAGTCTTTTCTACATAAAGCGCGTATATCGAATCGCCAACCCCACTTTCCTTGCAACCAGCCTGATCTTTGCCTTGAAAAGAACTACCTGTCGACACGTCCGCATATATAAAGTAAACGATTTTATGGTAAACCGGGCTTAGATTTTTGGCCGCAACATCCAAATTATTACCGTCTGCGCTCCAAGTGCAACCACCATACGCCGCTTCGTCGTTTGTCCCCTGCCAAAAAGCTTTCACTCCCAAATTCTTCTTTTCTGTCCAGCCGCTTAATCCCTCCACCAAAAGACAACCTTTAAAACAATCTTTTTCATCGCCGTCGCCGTTAAAATGTCCATTGGCGTCGATCAAACAAAGGCCGCTGACTTTCGTATCCACCAAATCCCGATGTTCATCGTTACCTGCACCTGCTGAATGCCCTTGGATCATCCGCACCCGATAACCTTGGGGAGAAGCATCACCGGCGCCGTTGCCAAAATTATCAGCCTCCACTCCCAAGCGCCAGTCACCGGCAGTTAAACCGTAAAATCCAGGTTTAGGATCAGAAACTAAAGCCACTACTTTGCAAGCCTCGTACTTAAAACGATCCGCATGGTTATTATCATAATTTACGTCATTTTTGCACACGCAAACCAGACGCGGCAAGCGATAGTCCGGCGGTTTTTCCATGCTTTCCAAACAATAATATAAAGGCGCCTGGCCGGTGTAACCAATATCTTCCACCTCGCCCAGCACGCTCGTCTCACCGATAACCACGTCAATCGGCCACCAGTTAACGCACTGGGTGGTGCCGGGATCAGTGGAACGCGGATCTGGTTCGATGCAATAACCGCGCCAACCGCGCGTAGTATTGCCCTGATTGTCGCGGGCCGTACAACTTAACGCGCTGGTCTCCGGATACAGCCGGCAGGTCGGCGCGATAAATTTGCCGGCTTTAACATCCAGGTGCGGCCGGACTTGAATATCATCAAAAAGCACTTTGCGGCCGGTATGGTTGGCCAATCTTACTTCCAAAGACCGCGTTAAAGAAGCCGGCACTAAACTGGCGGAAAAATATTCCCAGCCATTGGTTTTATAGGCTTTAAGGCAGTGCGACGGATTCTCGGAACTGTCCGCGAAACCGGTATAATAACAGCGCCGCGCCGGATCATAGTGATAAGTGCCGGTAGCTGTTATTTCGTCAAGCTCGATGCCGCTCGCATAATCCCCTAACTCCACGTTTAGCCAGCCAGAAACAGTATAAGTGATTCCGGGAACAACATTGGCGATTACTTGCTTAACGCTGGCTTCGTTTTCTTTGATCTGCAAGGAGTACTTGCCGCGGAAAACGTCTGAATTGCGGCTGGTGCCCGGATCTGGCGGCTCATACCGCCGCACCAGTGCGCAACCGCCATTGTTGGTGCCGCATTTGGCAAGAGTCCAGCCGGTCGGGAAAACGCTCGGACGCTTAGACGCAACCAAAGCCGAGGCATCAGCCGGATTAGACTCTTCTTTCGGCACTTCGAATTTTATTGCCTCAAAATCGCCGTTCGCCACTTCCGCGATCTGGCCGACTTGCGTAATATAATCTAAAGATTTAAAACCTTGTTTGGAGTAAATACTTGGACTGCAAGGTTCGCTAGTATTGGACTGACAGCCGCCAAGAGGAGGTAAGTAATCCAGTTGGTCGTCGTCGAAACAATCTTTGTTGCGAGCGCAGTTATAACCTATCCGGGCGCCCTCTTTGCAAATGCCGTTCGTGCATGAATCAAGCAAATCTAAACTCGGCGCGGCGCAACCAGTACCGGTCTTAAACAATAACTGTTCCTGGACACAACCAGCGCCGCTTAAGCAAGCCTTACCAAGTAAATTCGGTTCTATATACGTTATAGCCCCAACACACTGATACCAAGACACCCCCTCGTTGCTGTAACCAGACAAGTGCCCGGCCCGGCTAAGAATGCCTGGATCGTCAAATTCGTTAGTCTTAAACTCTTGCAAAGCATCGCTCACAAAATGCATACATTCGCCGCCCGGAGCCCGCATATCGCATGGTTTGCGCTCCAGACAGACGCTTTCGCCTTTGCCGGTAGAGCCGCTTTGCTGGCCGCTGACGATAGCCGAATTACAGGACAGCCATTCACCGCAAGAACGATCACGGATTACTTTAACCAGACGATTGGCATCGCAACAATTGGCAGTCGGCGTGGCCGCGTAACAAGAGCCACTGCAGTCGGTATTTAATGTTCCCCCATTCATACTTTTTTCGGCCGAATAAGCCGGCGAAAAACCTTCACTTTCATAAAACAACCGACATCCGGCATCGTCACTGACTTTGGCGCCGCAATTACCGCTATTGATACCGGCATCAGCGATTTGATAATAATAACTGTCTAAACCGCCGATTAAAGGATCTTTAAATAAAGTGCATTGCGATTGACTAACCGGGCAAGAACCGGCAGTGGGCAAACATTCAACCAAAGGCTCGTTTACGCCTTGATTGATATTCTCAGGATCAGCCGTCGAATCAGGCGTGCCGGTATTTACATTGCCATCGTCATCCAAGTTATCTTCATCAACAGCCGGATCATCGATAAAGTCCAAACAAGAGGAAAGAGTATTAGTGTGCTGAGCCTTAAGCACCGGTGGTGGCGGGGGCGGGGGTAAGGCCAAGTTATCCGCAACGGTCTGATCATTCTCCCTCAAAACTAAATCCGCTCCGATCAAATCCGGGTCGCACCAGGCAGTTGAGCTCGTTTGTGGATTTAAAACCACGCGATTAGTATATTTTTCGACGCAATAACCTTTGGGCCGCGGCACTGTAAGATCGATTGTTTCATCAATCGGCTCATCATAAACTTCGCAAGCCTCCAACCCAGAACCATCAGCTTTGGCTTTATACCAACCAGCGGCAGTCGCGCCATCTGGCCTGGTCCAGGCGCAGGACGAGTTTTCAGGATCTTTAAATGTGGCCACACTGCCGTCTTCTTTTCGGGTGTAAACCTGGCAATTATCTTCGGCGATTAAACAAGCGCTCGGGGCCTCAGTGGCTTGATAATTATCCGGATCATCAATCAAATATTTTTCCTCAAAACCGGTAACCCGGCCGGCCTGGTCTTTTACTTCGCGCCCGACCATAGTACAGGCCGCCTGTTCAAGCTCGCACTTCGCCTCAGGCGCGACCACAACATATTCGATAAAATCAGTCGGCACAAAGTATTGATCGTAGGTTGGGGTGTAAGTAGCGGCGGCCCGCGGTGTAAACGTCTCTGATCTGGGGCTAGCAGTATTAAAGGTATTGATCACCGCCTGACAACCAACCAATTCTGCCGGACATAGCGCCAAACTCTTAAAGTTAACCGGCTCGTTGCGGTCTGTCTGAAAGGCTTGGCAATTAAGCTGATACGGAACTGGATCAGTATCGTTAAAGCTGGGCGGATCAGTGGTAAAGTCGCTGTTGCAAATCGCCGGCACATTCTGGGAAATTGACCGCGTTGACGGCAGGTATGTTTTAAAATTCAAACCATCAGCCAATAAGTAAATGCTGGAGGAAAGTTCTAAAGTGATATTATCGAGTTCGATCTTTGGCGAGTCAACGGCACTGCCGACATAAAAAGCCTCTGGCAGAAAATCAGTCTTAAGTTGATTTAAAACCACGTAGTGCCACTTGCCGTCTGTTGGAATGGTATAGGCATCAAAATCCAAACGGTTGGCCGAATCCTTTAAGCCAATCACGGTAGGATCGCCAAAGGCGCTACTGCGAATCCAAAAACTCAATTTAAAGCTCTTGTTAGTGAAAACATTTTTGGAATTAACATCGGAAAGATCAGGCAATAAAGAAAAACTATGCTCCTGATCCGCGACAAAACTTAAAGCTTCGCCAGCTGAGCCGTTAACGTTGCTGGTCGCGATCGGGGTTAAAGGCGCAACCCAGCGCGTGCTGGCGCCCATATTCTCAAAGTCAACCCAGGAAATCGCGCCGTCGGTCTGGAAACCCGGACCCTGGAATTCGCGGCAAGAAACGTTCAAGGCCGGATCATCGCCTTCAGCGCGACAGCTAAATTCGCCGTCATGGCCGGTTTTAGCGTCTTTGGCCCAGAGCGGATCAGTGGGATCCAGGTTATAGACTTGGGCTCCGGCAGTATCAGCGCCGCGCTTAAACGCGCTACAACTAAGAGTCGCTTTAACCGGCAAATCATAAGGCAATGGATAACGCTGGGCGCCGGCAGACGCGGCCGGGAAATAAATATATTCGCGGCAATCAGGATTGGCTAAATCTGTAACCACTTTGCCGCTAGCATCAACAATCAAACATCTTTCTAAATTTGGTTTAATTTGATTTGGAAAAGTATCGGCGCACTGCCAATTGTTCGGATCAACCCCGAGCGTCGGGGGCAAATTTATACACGGACCGTTGTAACTGGCAAACAACGGAGAAGTTGGATCAATAACTCCATCTCCGTCAACGTCAACCGCCGCCCCAGCGTTCAACACATAAACGCGCTTATTGCCGCTACCCACCGCATACCATAGTTGATTGATATAATTGCTCTTTAAAAGCGGCACGTTCACCGGACTGGTCGGTCCGCTAGCCGCGCTCTCTATAATAGTATAGGTATCGATGTCGCTCGCGCCAGCGCCGTTTTTGTGATCCGGCTTAACGCACAAACGGATATCTTTTAGATACAACCTGGTTTTGGGCGCCAAAGTCGCCCCGCCGGCGGCGCCGGTGCTTTCGATAAACCGCTCGCAACCAGCGTCTTGATAGGAACAAATTAACTTGGGCTCAGGTATCAAATACCGGTCGTAGGGGCCAAGCGCCGCGCCGTCCAAGCGGGATTGCAGTTTATTTTCGATGATTGTTATTGGCTCCACGTAACGCGAGTAGCCGACGCAACTGCCTGGGCAGAAATCATTTTTCGGGTCTAAAATTCCGGCCACAAAACCGACGCCCGCACTTCGGTAATATCGGCGGCAATTGATATCGCGCTCAGTGCAATAATTCCGTTTAGCGGTTAATGTTACCGGAGTGATCTTCGGCAGACTGCCGACGCCGGAATCAATAAATTGAATATGCTCGGTGTCGCTATTATCAGTCATCGTGCCAGGGCCGGTGGGCATAAGTTCGGCAATCGAAATCTCAGTATAATCAAAAGTCGTCCGGCTGGAAACGGCCGAGGCTAACTCATTACCGCGGGCCAGCAAACTTTTAACAAACTGCTCTTTATCTTGCAGACTCAAAAAGTAAGTAAAGGTTTGCCCGGCCGACGCTGAGGCAGTATCGACGGTGTAGGTTTTGTTGTAAACGTCGCTGGGGAAGTCAACCGTATAATAGAGCTGGCAACCAGCGGCATTGGCTGGACACGCTTTTGATGACGCGGTTAAGTACGCCCGTTTAGTGCCAGGCTCCGCGAATGTGGCTGGGAAATCAAAATTTCCTAGCAAACCCCGCTCTTCTGCTCGGTACAAAGAGCAGGTTAAAGGCGATCCACCAGCCACCACGCTGGTCTTGGTGGCCGCGGTAAAGGAAAACCCAGCTAGCCAGTCCCAACGGCCGACGACACATTCGCCTTTTTCAGAATCAATTGTGGTATGCCCGGTTGCCGCGGCCTCGTCTAAAGTAACTCCAGGCGCTGGCACAAAAACCGGACCTGCGGTCAGTACATTACCTTCGCCGACAAAACAACCAGCGCCGCCCGGCAATCCGCACCAATAGCGGTGCCCAGAATTAAACCGCGCTGGACTGGCTGAAGCGCCCATTACTTTTTTGGCGTTGGAAACTAGTATCTGAGCACCGGCGCCAGTACAAGCGACCCCACCCGGCAAAACGCAACCAGTCTCTTCCAGCGAATTAAAATAACAACGGCCAACGCCTGCTTGCGTACAACTGGTTAGATAAATTGTCGCCCAAGGGGTACATTCTTTGCCAGAGGGCAAAATACACCCTTCTTTCCGGCCTGGTAAGCGCTCATACACGCATCTTTCGCCGACGCTCTGGCACTCCCACAAAGTGGGCAATATCTGGGTACGGGTCGCGCCACCCAATAGAGGCAAAACATCGTGCGGTTCCACTAGACCCAGCGAATTGGCGGTGATGTTATTGGCGGTTGATGGCGGTTCGGATTCAAAGTAAATCTGATACCGATAATTATTTCCGACTACAGGACTCGGCCCGCCGTTCCAGAACTTTAGATATAAGTTTTGATTATCGTTTCTGCTGATTAGACCATAAGTGCCGCTCGTGGCATTGTTGTTGAGGTACACCGTCGCCCCCATCCACTGATTATCCTCCCAGGCTTTGGTCACATCACGTAACTGCAAAACTGCGAGCGCGTTAGCCGTACCAGACGCCGCCAGCCCTAATTCCCCTATATAATCTCCATCCAGAAAACCGGTGACATTTTTATTAGGCGTGTAAGTAAAAGCATTGTCTGACTCGGTATCAATCCGCGGACCGATGCCGCCGGTAAAACGGCTAAAACTATAATCACGCAGATACCCCTTACAACCGACGTTTTGGGACGTACAATTTTCCCCTAAATTAATGGTGCTTTCCAGATAAGCGTTCTCGCGCTTTTCCGGATCCAAAAAGGATTGGCAAGTAATGTATAAAGGATCGCAGGTTTCTCCTGGGAAACGCCAGAAATCGCGTTCTCGCGTGCAATGGCCAAATTCCAAACAACCCGAGCCGTCTGGTTTGTCTTGGATACAGCTGGTGGTATCGCCGCAATAATCTTCGGAGCGATTAATCGTCACTTCCAAATCTTTGTTTGCCAAAATTGAGGTGTCAGCCGCCGCCATTTCAAACAGCACTTCCTCGCCCGCGCCCTGCCGATCACAACGAAAAAGCGGCATCTTAAGGACCCACTCCGGATTAACCAAACCATAATAAGGAGAAATTTTATCGGCAAAGCCGTCCATCACCGCCGTCAAAGTCACTTTTTCCGGCACCGGCTGGCTGGGTTTGGGAGCCAAGGCGCTGTCTTTAACCCAAAAAGCTGCCGCTTCCCAAGAAGACGGAATAATGCGGTATTTGCGCAGAATAATCATACTGCTGTAAGACAATCCTTGCCCGAGCTGGGTCTTAGGTTCAGTGCCGCCAAAATTTGTAAATCCAAACGCGCCGTCGCCGTTGATTAACTTTTTATCGATGGCATCGGCAAGGGTCATTTGTTTTTCGATTGCCTGTTTCCAGCCGTCGTTAAAGATGCACTCATCAAACTTGCGTTTGGTAAAAGCCTTATCACAAGCGCTTACCATCCGGGTTAAAATCTGGCTGTTGATTACCCCTTCCCCGCCGGTGGTGATGTTGAGATTGCGAAATTTAATAAATTGCTTCTCTGCCGCCGGCACGCCTACGCCATAAGACAGGCGTTTAGTATCCGGATTAAAGGTACCGCCGTAAAGTTTAGGCTCCAGGCCTTTATCGTAAAGTTTATTGATAAATTCTTCGATCAGACTGTTAAAAAATACGCCCCACATCTGCGCCAGGACCGAACCGGTATAGGTATTATTAGCCTGCTGTATTTGGGACTGCGCGTTACTCAACCGCGCGCCCACCTCGCCGCCCGGCAGTTTGACTTCGCCGCTGATAGCGCTCTTTTTGGGCTTGTAATCGTTGGCCTGTGATTCCAATTCCGCCTGCCGTTGGGCTGATTCGGAAACGCCTTGGCTTTTTACGGCGATTTCTAAAGTTTGGCCTAAGGCATAATTCGCCGCGTCCCCGACTTCGGATAAGCTCTTTAAGTCGCCGGCAGTCCAACCGGCCTTGGGCGCAGTCGATTCCTCATCTCTGCCTTTACCAACGCCGAGTCGCCCGGTTAGAGCATCCCCGCTACTCAAAGTTCCAAGCGGTCCGAGATCAATCGAGCCTTGGATGCCGTATTGCACTCCAGTGATGCCGCCGAAACCTTTTTGCGAACTAATCTGGTCCAAAGTACAAGCACCTTTAGGCTGGACCATCTCCGCGTTTTCGCACATCTGCACGCAAGAATTAAATTGCATCGCTTGATCCACCAGCTTCTTCATGTCCTGGCCCCATTTTTGGGCTAAATTATATTGCCGGCTGTAAACTTTAATCGCCTGGAAAAATAAATCATCAGTTAAAGCAAAGGCCATAGTCCGTTCGATAAAATGATGATCACGATCGGTATCGGCGAGGATATCCTTAGGAACTGCGGTCGACCCTGTCAGATACCACTCTAACTTCTTTTTGGCCTGATAAAGCGGCAAACCAGCAATGAACGAATCCAGCTCAACTGACGACTCTAGATTATCAAGCTGCGCTTCGGGAAATGGCGCTCCTCCCGGATACATTAGTGAGATAATCCCGCTTAAATCTGGAACATTCGGCGGCTCAACCCCAAGAGCACCTGAGTTGATTAACTGGTCAGTCCGGCGGAAGAGTTCAAAAACCTGGCGGACTGCATCGTCTTTTTCCGGAACAGTAGTGAGTGCCAAAAGATCGCCAGGCGTTTTATATTCCCGGCCAACGTACAAAAACAAGCCGCCTAAAATGCCTTGTTTTTCTTTTTTGGTCAGCCCGGTCATCAAATCTTTAAAAATATCCCAACTACTGCCCAGGAAAATCGCCTGCAACTGTGAGTACTTAGTTATTTTAAGCTGTTCGTTATTTAAAATTGTTTTAACTAGTTCAGTAAATCGTTGCTGGTGCCTATCATAGACGCCAACATTACACCCTAGGCCAGGCGATCCTGCCGCTAAGCAATCATAAAACTTAGTTAGCTTTTCTTCATCAGTTAAAGTCGCCAGAATGTTCGCGTCAAAGCCCTGGCCGGCGGCGGCTCCCTGTAAAGTGTAACGCACCTGATCCCAAATATATAAACCAACGTCATTGACAACTTTATCCTCAGCCATGTTGATTAAACTCACCAGGCGTTTGCTGTCGTCAGAATAAACTTTTAAATCTTCGACTAAATTATCAGCCCCGGTGCCTTGCCCCAACATAGCTGTTGATTCGGTTATCAGCCCTTCCTCCAGTCCGTTGACAACACCGCCTTGATCACTTGCGCCACCAGCCGGCGTTTCGATCGCGGTCTTGGCGCAAATGTCTTCGCACACTTTTCCCCTAACATTGGCGATGCCGCCGGCCAGATCGTTCACCAGCCCGCGGGCGCTTAAATCGATCTGCACCATGGCGTTTAAATCGTTGGGTTGGCAAGCAGATTTGCCAAAATAGGTTTGGGACAAATTATCCAAAAATTCGCCTGATGCGGCCCCAGCTAATTCTTTGACTTCAGACCAATTCCAAATAAACGAACTTTGTCCAGTGCCGCCAGAAGCCAAAAACACCGCCGCGTCATGCGCCAGCCTAGTGCCAAAATAAAGCTGGGTCTGCTTCCACATTAAAGCTGAGTTCTCTTTGAGCACGTCCCAGATTTTTTTGACTATCCGATCATAAATTGAATCCGCCCGAGCCGGAATGTCAACGACCGGTAGCTGCGCCTGTGCTACAGGTGATACAAATAAATTAAAAACCACTACAAGACTGATACATACTGTAAGTATCTTTTTAATTAACACTTGCGGTCTGAATTGTTTTGCGGGCATGTCTCTATAATTTAAAACAATTGAGCTTTTATTACTTTGAGATTTTGTGGACATCGATAATGTCTAGTTTTTTTATAAGTAGGGCTTTTGAAAGTCCTAGGGCAGTTTTAATTTGAACGTCTTCTGCAGGCTCCAGCCGGGATTCACGGCGCCGTAATTTTCGTTGTAAATTCTGATCGCGTGCAAATTGTTTGGTCTCTCGCGCAGGGTACAGCCGCTCCGCGCTAAATCAATAACGAGCTGGGTATTCGATATGTGCTTGAGGCACGCTGAATCGGTGTTGTACTGTTTGCCGTCGATGTTTACTTTACTATTATAGAAGTTGGTGCCAGTGATAACTATAGTTTTCCCGCTAACTTTCATATTCCCGACTGTCGGCAAATCCGGTACCAGATAAGCGGCTGACTCTTGAATCATTCCGTAAGATAGAAATCTTAGCGCGGTGATAGTGGCACCTGACATCGGACTGCCGATTGCCGGCTCATGTTCCGGCGCCAGCATTCCGGTCTTGGTGCAGGCCGCGTCCAGGCAGGCCAAGTAACGCTGCGATCCGTCATAATACGCCGTAGAATAATCATACTTGCCTGGGAGTTTGCTATTCGCATCTTCCTTAATCCAAATCAAACCATTATCACGCGTCGGGCGACCCAGAGGACTATAAAATGTATTAGCGATGTTAACGTATAAATTATTATCCATTATATCAGTTTTATAATCGTTCGACAACTTGTTGATAAATATTTCCACCAAACCGGTATCCGGATACAATCCGCTAAAGTAATCGCTGTCAATGTAAACATCATCAATTAAATTATCCCCGGCGTGAATCAAAGTCGGCTCGATGTTTAAACGATTGTAACGACCGTAAGAAGTGGTTCGATAAGGTGGAACTTCGCCAGAAGCAAAACTCAATTTAAGGTGCGTCTTAGGATCGTAAATCACGCATTCTGGTATAACGTCCGGCGCTTTCAAATAGCGGCAAATTTTAATGGGCAAACGGCCAGTGGCAATTAATTGGGACGCGCCCGGGCAATCCGGATGTTTCGTAGTTTGCGCGTTTTGCGGCCGAATGACGATGTTCATATCCTGCCAGACTAAAACTTTGGCCGCTTCCCAGCCAGTATCGCTCCACAAATAAACCGTACCAGTCGAGGCGGCCGGCGGCGGTAGGGGCGGTGGGACGGCCGGGTATCGTTTGTTAAAGAAAGAACGCGAAGATGTGACAGCTTCGAGGGTAATCGCTTGGCCAGCGCAAAAATTTCCACCAATATCCAAAAGCGGTAAAGGCGAAATTCTTTTGACTTCTATTGGCCGCGCGTAAGAGGGCATTTTTTGAGCCAGTTCGCTTTCGTCAGGTTCGCTCAATTCTTGGCGGCTATAACCGGTCGTCTCTTTAACGTCGGTTATTTTATACACTGCCCGCTCTTGTGCTTGCTCGGACGAAAAACTTTGTCCCAGCCAATAGCTGAATAAATCATCCCAGTTTGATAAAATGACTCCTTGCGAACTGTTAACGTAATACTCGCCGGCACCGCGATAATCATAGTAAGCGTCCGGCACCCGCTTGATGGTGGTGGTCTTAAGCCCAAGCCAATCCGGATACGCGAATTGCCGCTTAATCAGATCCAGATTTTCCAACTCATATATAGTGTTGCGGACAAATTCCACACTCGGCAAATAACTGTGATTCCGAATCAGTAAATTAAAAGGTGAGATTTCGTCGCCGTAATAATCAACCCCTTTGAAGATCGGCAAATCTTTGCGCTCAATGTCGCGCGGATCAGTTTCGCGCAGGACCGGAGTTTTGTGATAATAATTTTTGGCTTCGGCGAAAGACGCTGGATTAAATCCGGCGATGGCAACACTGACGAATGGTTGCGAAGTAACCCGATCAGCGCGCGTCATCAGTACCTGTCCGGAAATCGCCAACCGGTCGACATTGTCTTTGGCGTCAGCGTAAGTGCGAATATAGTTTTCCTCTTCTGGAATTTTGATCACGATATGCCGAGGAGTGATGTCAAAAACTTGCGCCCGAGCTCCTGGAATATCAGGCACCGGCGAAAGCGTGTCTTGCCAAACTCCGACAGCCAGCCGGCTAAAAATATTATTAGTACAGCCGCCAGGCCCGCAGAAATCACTGCCAAAAATATCCGACATCTGGTCCTCTGGCCCTAAACTGTCTTGCACCGCTTCGATGGTCGGCAATACATTATAATCTTTTGTCTGGCGCGGATGTTGGGATAAATTAACGCTGGTGTCCAAATATGGCGCCGGGTATTCCAAAAGTCCGGTCCAAACATTCGCCGACATAAACCCGCTTTTCGCGCCAAACGGCGTGGTTAAATTAATCACCGAGTTATACCAGTCGTCCACTGGCGCGAGCGGCTGGTACTGCAAAACATCGCCAAAATAAGCGCTGGCGCCGGCAGTATCGGTAAAATTACAGCCAAAAATCTGCGCTGTGCCACTTCCGATGGCCAAATCCGCGCCGCCTACTCGGATT
>Ga0208246_1000338_pt1 | contig 40194 bp, 35 predicted proteins | sample RifOxyD2_FD_184039 | JGI IMG/M metagenome (GOLD analysis project Ga0208246, IMG submission 184039) | Soil microbial communities from Rifle, Colorado - Rifle Oxygen_injection D2 (SPAdes) | ecosystem: Environmental > Terrestrial > Deep subsurface > Rock core/Sediment | place: Rifle, Colorado... | reverse complement strand
CACCTCCGAGGGCGCGAAACAGTTCCGCCACAAGTTTATTCACTTAAACAGTCTGATCTTTACGAACATCACCCCCGAACACATTGAGTCGCACGGCTCCTACGAGGCGTATGTAGCAGCCAAGCTCTCGATCGCCGAACAGCTCCGCATATCAGAAAAACAAAACAAGACGCTCGTCGTGAACATTGACTCTGCTGAATGCGATAAGTTCCTGGCCACCCCCGACGTACAGAAAATCACCTATTCACTCAAAGACGCAAAGCCGTTCACACTCACCCCTGCGTCGTCGGACATCAACATCGACGAGGAGCGCATCCTGACGCCACTCGCCGGAGAGTTCAATGTCTACAACTGCCTTGCCGCCGCGAGCTTTGTGAAAACGCAGAACGTGGGTGCAAAGGTAGTGAAACGAGCGCTCGAGAAATTCCACGGCGTAGCGGGGCGCATGGAACATGCGATGGTCCGCGACGAAGACGGCCACCCCAAGGCTCCCCCGTTTACCGTCATCGTAGACTACGCGCACACCGCCGACTCGCTCGAAAAGGTGTACACCGTCTTCAAAGACACCCGCAAGATTTGCGTTCTTGGTTCGTGTGGTGGTGGCCGTGATCGCTGGAAGCGACCTCTCATGGGCAAGGTTGCGAGCGACCATTGTGGCTCCATCATTCTCACCAACGAAGATCCCTACGACGAGAATCCGCGTGCCATTATCGAGGAAGTAGCAAAAGGCATCGAGAAGCCAACGTGGAAGATTATCATGGATCGGCGTGAAGCCATCCGCGCGGCGCTTGCCGAAGCCAAGCCAGGCGACGCCGTCATCATCACCGGCAAAGGCACCGACCCCTACATCATGGGGCCGAACGGCACCAAGCAAGAGTGGAGCGACAAGGGTGTGGCCGAGGAAGAGCTAGAACGATTGTTTGCCACCAAGCAGTAAGAGAGGGGCATATGTCCAACATCATCATTGCGATCGCAGGGGCAAGTGGGGCAGGCAAATCAACGGCAGCCATTACGCTCGTAAAGAAATATCCCGAGAGGATCGCCCTCCTCCACGTAGATGACTACTTCCGGAAAAAAGAGGAGGTGCCTCTCTTGCACAACATGCTCAATTGGGACGACCCCCGGGCGCTTAACTTTGAGAAGCTCCTGCTCGACCTGCACTCATTGCAAGACGGGCAACCGGTTACGGTGCGCACCAAGAGCGAGTTCTACCATCCGGACTATGCCGGCACCGACACAAAGATCCATGTGACGATTTCACCGAAACCCGTAATCCTTCTTGAGGGATTCATGGCACTCTGGCATCCAGAAGTTCGCAAACTCCTTACTGCTTCCGTGTTCCTCGACATGAGCGCAGAAGCCAGTCTCAAGCGAAGAAAACGCTTTGAGAACAGCGAGTACACCACAAAGATCCTGCTGCCGATGATCGAAGAGCACGTGCGTCCCACAAGAGCCTTTGCCACCAGCCTCATGGACGTAAGCACCTTGGATGCACAAGCCGTTTTCGAGCGCGTTGAAGAAGTTTTTAGCCCCTGGCTTACGGCATAGCACAAACACATGCCTGAACTTCCCGAAGTACAGACCACGGTCAACGGCTTGAATGCAAGAGTGCTCGGCAAGACAATAGCGTCGGCCTGGACCGACTGGCCACCTCTTATTCGTGAGCCTTCTTCCACTGACTTCGTGAAGCGACTTACTGGCGCCACCGTACTGCGCGCGCGAAGGCGCGGCAAGAACATCTTCATCGACCTCGACACCGAGGAGACATTGCACGTGCACATGAAGATGACGGGGCATCTTTTGTTCGGTTCCTGGGTCAGAACAAAAGAAAGCACAAAACATAAAGCACAAAACTCCAAAGAGTTTCAACCCTATTGGATAGCGGTGGAGCCTGGGGCAATGCGGGATGATCCGGGCAACAGATTCATCCGTCTCATGATGACGTTCACCGATAGCACTCAACTCGCGCTCTGTGATATGCGCCGATTTGCCAAGGTTGGTCTCTACCCAACCCAAAGTCTTGAGGAGCGGCGCGAGATAGGCCTCTTGGGACCCGAGCCGCTCGACAACGCATTCACGAAAGAAACGCTGGGAAACATCCTTCACAACAAAACCGCGCGCCCCATTAAACAATTCTTGATGGACCAGACCAAGATCGCCGGCATCGGCAACATCTATTCTGATGAGATGCTTTTTCGAGCAGGCATTCATCCACGACGACGTCCCAGCTCCTTAAACGCAAAAGAAGTTGCGCTACTCCACACCGCAATGCGCGACGTTCTCCGCGCAGGGCTAGACTTTGGTGGCGACTCCGACGTGGACTACCGAAACATCGATGGTGAACGAGGACGCTTCCAGAGTGAGCACCACGCCTATCGCCGTACCGGCAAGCCATGCAAAAAGCGCGGGTGCGCCGGCATTATTACCCGGGAGATTATTGGGGGTAGGAGTGCACACTTCTGCCCAGGCCACCAGCACCGCAAAGAATAGTAGTAAGCATTGCCCCTCCCCGGCAGAGAATGCCGACAGTGAGTTTTGTATCCCCTACATACTCTCCATATTTCCCTATATACTACTCTCATGGCCGAAGCACCCGCCCCCGAGGCGTCCAATCCACTCATCTATCTTTTTGCCTTTTTAGTTATCGTCTTTATCATCTGGCTCTATACGGGTGGACCAAGTCGTTACGAAGCCGCTCACCCGGAAGTCCCCCTGCCCACTCCCGCAGAAATCGGCAATTGAACATCTAGCTCTCCCCTTCTCAGGTGCTATAACTGATACGGCCGTATCAGTTATAGCACTAGGTAAAGCTACAGATTAAGGAGGCGGTAGAGAGCTATGCCGGCAGCCACAGAAACGTTGAGTGACTCCTTCTCCCCGTGCATAGGGATCTCAATAATCGTGTCGCACTTCTCGAGAATGTCCTCCGTGATGCCGTATCGCTCTTCACCCAGGATAAGAGCTGTTTTCTCTCGAAGAGCTACCGACTTGTAATCAACTGAGAGCGGCGACTGCTCGAGTGCGAGGAGCTGGTAACCCCCTTGCTTAAGCTGCCCGAGAAGTGCTCCAAGATCCGTTTCCTGGCTCCAGGAGACACTCTTCTCCGCACCAAGGGCCGCCTTATGGAAGTCGCTCCGCTCTTGTCCGAAGCGGTCAAGCGGCGTCGGCGTGTAGCCCGTGAGATAGATGTGTTCCGCTCCCGCGGCATCCGCAGTGCGAAAAATCGAGCCCACGTTGTGGACGCTACGGACGTTGTGGAGGATAAGTGTAATCATGGATCTGGCCAAAAATATGTGCTACCATACCACATCTCAGGATAGCCGCCCATAGCTCAGTTGGTAGAGCACCTCCCTTTTAAGGAGTGGGTCGTTGGTTCGATTCCAACTGGGCGGATAGTAATTTTGAAAACGCTCGTGCTTACCACCCCATCATTTTATCGTTTTACCCTTCTGAAGATTGCCATCATCGCTCTCTTCGTGCTTCCGGACTTTCTTCGCGAGGAATATATTGTCGACTTTGCTACGAAGGTAGCTATCGCCGATGTCACAGATACTCTTTTGTATAAGCTGACCTTTGTTGTCCTTTTTGGTGTCGTTGGATACTTGGAGCAACAGAGGGTAAATTTTCCCCTTATCTGGAAGACAGCCCTCGCCGCCACACTCCTTTCCTTGTTCAATCCGATGTTTTGGGGGTGGGGCCATGGCAACCCAGCTTTTCCTAATTACATTGTTCTTCCTTTCATTTTTATCGGCGCGCTCGTGGGCGGCATCTTTGGAGGGGCCGCGGGAATTGAGCGTACAAAATTGCGCGATGAAGAACGCGGGCAACTCCCGAAACCATAGCTAGTCATGCACCCTCCACTCCGATCTCTCGGTCTGTCCAGCTAGCAGTAGGGACTGGCTAGATCCGCAGCGCCCAGCGTTCAAGTGCGGTGTCGAAGTCGAGAAGACCTCGGTGTGCGTCGTGCCAGATGACGACAAGCTCCCCGTGCAGCCGAGAAAGTTCTTCTTTTTTGAAATGTTTGGCAGCCGACACTGCTTTTTTGTACACGTAGTCCGACTTCGTGCCGAGGTCGTTCATAGTAGCGCCCTCGTGTACGAGCGCCATGTTTTTGAGCTGGCGAACAAAACCCCAGAAGAGCTCTTCTTCAGAAACACCCGCGAGCAGGGACCGCTCGTACGCCACCCAGAGCTTCTTCTTGTCCCTCTCCCCCAGCGCGTCGGTGGCCGCGAAGACGGTCTTGTAGCTCTCATCCCCCGCGCTCACTGTACCCCGGAACTCCTCGACTGTTGCGCCCAGCTTTTTGATTTCTGCCAGTAGCTTTACGGGTAGCTCTTCTCCGATCACAAAAATACCAAGCCCACTTTGCGCGACCTCGGGCAAGCGCCCCTCGAGCATCATGGCGGAAACCTCGTCTTCGAAAAGATCACGGAGCACGAGTATTGGCGGCTCGCCAAAAAGCGATTGGGCACAGAGTACCTCTTCGAGAGCGGCCATGCTCCAGGTCTCCGGCGTGAGCTCGATCACCTGCCGAGTCGGATCTGCTGCGAGCGCGGAGTCTATGGCCGCTCGCAGCCGAGCGCCCATGCGTACCCGATCCGTGCCATGGAAAAGATGTAGCATACGTTAGAGAAATTTCTCAAGATTCCCCCAGTCCTCACCCACCAGTACATTGGCGACCAAAGGCACAGACACCTCAATCACGTGCTCCATGGTGTGCTTGATGAGCGGCGCCACTTCGGTAAGCGCGTCGCGCTTGATCTCATAGATAAGTTCGTCGTGTACCTGCAGAAGCGGCCAGACCATACTCTCTTTCCCCGCCGCTCGCACCATCTCATCCACCTTGATCATGGCAAGCTTCATAATGTCAGCTGTGGTTCCCTGGATGGGGGCGTTCATAGCCATACGCTCTTCCATGCTGCGGATAAAGGGAAGTGTGGACTTGATCTTTGGATAGTAGCGCCGTCGCCCAAAGTAGGTCGTTGTATAATACCCCAGCCTCCGAGCATCTGCTTTCACCTTTTCCAGATAGTCACGAAGCACGTGGAATCGTTCAAAATAGGCATCGTGAAACCGCTCGGCCTCCTTGCGGTCGGTGCCCAAGTTCTGCTTTAGGGCGTTTACCCCCATGCCGTAGAGAATGCCAAAGTTGATCACCTTCGCCCGTCGTCGCATCTCCTTGTCCACCACTTCAGGCGGCACCTGGAATACTCGCGCGGCCACCCCCGTATGCACGTCCTCTCCACGTACAAAAATCTCCACCAACTCAGGGTCGCCAGAGAGAAATGCGGCCACCCGAAGATCAATCTGGGAGTAATCAAAAGAAGCCAACATATACCCCTTCGGCGCGATAAATGCATGCCTAATGACTCTTCCAAGCTCCGTCTTTACGGGAATGTTTTGCAGATTCGGATTGTTCGACGACATGCGTCCTGTGGCGGCGCCGGTTTGCACCATGTGTGCATGGAGACGATGCTCGGGATCGAGCGCCTGAGGGATCACGTCGATATAGGTCGAGAGTAGTTTCTGGTATTCCCGGTAGCGCATGATGTCGTCCACAATGGGATGCAGCCCCTGGAGCTTCTCGAGCTCTGATACCTTTGTAGAAGCTGCCCCGGTGCCAGTCTTCTTTAAGCCCTTTATGTGCTCACCGAGTTTCATCTTTTCAAAAAGAATCTCGCCCAGCTGCTTCGTCGAGTTTACATTAAACTCTTCGCCAGCATGCTTCCAGATAGAGGCCTCGAGCGCAGAAAGCTCCTTGTGATACTTCTCGCCAAGCGTTCGTAAGTAGTCGGGGTCAACGAGCACACCTCGCGCATACGCACGGTCGAGGATGGGGATAAGGGGCAACTCAAGATCGCAATAGACGGACACCACCTCGGTGTCCCGCATCTTCTTCGCCAGTACTCGTTCCGCGTCCTCAAGCGTCTTCGTGTTCGTAGAGGTAAACACATCCTCTGGACTTGGGTCAATCAAGCTCGGATCACAGAGCCACGTCGCAATCGCCACACGCCTAAACTGCTCGCTTGTGGTGTCTGTGGTGAGAAACTCCTTACTCTCCTCTTCTCCTTGCCCACTTGGGCGCAGCGCGTCCAAGTCTTGCTGTTCGGTAGGATTGGACGCTATCTGCCTGCTTACTCCCTCCTTAATCTCTTTCAAGCGCGGAATCAAACTGCGGAAGGAAAGCTCGGCAAGCATCGCTTCCGCCTGAGCCACGTCGAAAGCATCCTTGAAGCACACTGCGGGCAATGCAAACGTAATAGGCGCGTCTCTCCGGATAGTGGCAAGCATCTTCGAGAAGAGCGCCTCTTCTTCGTTGGTTTTAAGGAGCTCGACCATGCGTGCCTTGATGCCCGCTTTCTCTAGTTTCTCCGGCGACTTCTTGAGCGTGGTGTATAGTTCCTCGACGGTGCCGAAGTTCTTAATTAAATCCGTAGCGGTCTTCTCCCCAATCCCCTTCACGCCCGGAATATTATCAGAGGGATCACCCCGAAGCCCCTTATAATCAGTGAGCAGCTTCGGCAGAAATCCGTACCGTTCAAGCACGCCCGCTTCGTTGTACACGACCGTATCTTTAATCCCCTTCCGTAGGGTGTACACCACCACGGTGTCGCCATCCACCAGCTGGAGCGTGTCCATGTCACCGGAAGCAATAATGATCTGGAGGTCCTCCTCTCCCTTAAGTTGCTCCACAATGGTGCCGAGCATGTCGTCCGCTTCGAAGCCCGGCGCGCTCACGACAGGTATCCCGAACGCTTCAAACAGTTTCGGTGCTCGCACAATCTGATCGATGAGTGCCTGGTCTATCTTCTGCCGACCAGCCTTATACTCTTTGTAGTGGGCGTGCCGGAACGTCGCCTCGGGAAGATCAAAGCAGGCAACAATGCATTTAGGATGGAAATCTTTGATGAGCTTAATGAGCAAGATCACGAGTCCATAGAGCGCCCCCGTTGGCTCACCTGCGTCACTCGTAAAGTCTGGGAGTGCGTGGTAGGCCCGATGCAAGATCGCGTGCGTATCGAGCAGCACTATCTTGTTGCGCTTATCAGGCATAGGGCAAGGTGATCTCACGCGTTGACTCGTCAACGAAGCGGAAGTGGAGCGGAATAGTGGCCCCTTCGGGCAGGGCGGCAGCGACCCGCTCCGGCCACTCAAGCGCAATGACCCTGGTCGATGGGATAATAAGCTCTTCCCAGCGTAGTGGGCGAAGCTCGTCTGCACTTTCAAATCGGTAGGCGTCGATGTGCACGAGCTCAGACCAGGGCATGTCGTTATCGCAGCAGATGGCGTACTGCTTCATGAGCACAAAGGTGGGGCTCGTGACCTGCTCCTGTATCCCAAGCGCCTTCGCCAATCCTTGGGTAAAGGCTGTCTTTCCGGCTCCGAGGTCGCCATAGAGAGCAAGCACTGGGGTAAGGTCACTTTTCTCACGGATAAGCCAGGCGAGAAACTCCTCTGCCACTGCATGGGTTTCCTTCAGGCCCTTGGTTACCACCTTCTTCATGTTCGTATCCTAACACAAAACTACTCGCTTTTGGCGAGTAGTTTTGTGTTGTTTGCCTGTTCAATTGCGCTTAGTTGCGTGGAGTTATCGTCGTCGAGGTGGTCGTGGTGTCCGTGTCCGAGCGCATGGCGCGGCGGCCGAGGATGACCAAGATAATGATCACAATCAGGAGCAGCAGCCAGCCAAGCAGAGACTGCGGCAAGAAGCCCGTGCCGAAGAGAGCGTTCAATCCACGTGAAGTGGTACTTGCACCAACAGAGCCCGCAGCCACCACTCCCCCAACGCGTACCGGCACAAAGTTGTGCACGGTAATCTGCTGTGCGCCAAAGAGGTCGCGGTAATCGAAGATTGCCGTTGCCGTGAGACTCTCGCCAGCAGTGACGCAGTCGCCTGCCGCGACCGTGAAGCGCATATGACCCTCTTCCTTTGGCTTCATGCTGCCGACGTTCAAGATAATACTACTGTCGCTACCAGAGAAGGTACCGCGGTCGGTACTCACAAAGGTTGTGCCGGCAGGGATCAGGATACGGAGCACGACGTCGTTAATTGGAGCCTGGCTCTCGTTCCTATAGACCACCGTGTAATCGAGAGTCTCGCCGGCGTTTACCGACGTCTTGCTCGTCACGAGCGCAAGGGTCACCGGATCGATGGTGATAATCAGATGGGTTATTCCGGAGGTCTTTGTCGTGCCGGCACCCGTTACTGAGGCGACGTTGTTGGCTACTACGTTTTCAGCCACGCGTACCACAAGCGCAGTGATCTGGAACTGCTTCGATTCACCAGGACGGAGGCTCACGTTCCACGACACTTCGCGATTCGAAGGGTTATAGGTGCCACCCTCACTTGCAGAGATAAACTGGGTGTACTCAGAGAGCACGTCTCGCACGGCCAAATTGTTTGCCACGATGCCGCCTGTGTTCTTAACCGTAATGGTGTAGCCAATGTTGTTGCCGATGAAGCCCGCCACACACTCTTCCGTACCGTTGGGGAAAGTGAGGTTCTGCACAATCTTACTGATTGTAAGTCGTGCCGGAGTAGCTGTGGCAGGAGTGTAGGCCGGTGCGGGAGGCACATAGACTGCTGGTGGAACATATGCCGGAGCAGGCGTACGGAAGGTAAGGATGTTACCACGGAGCACGTTGCCCGTTTGGCGATTCTGGATCACTGCGCGAAAGTAGTAAGTGCTGCCGGGGGCGAGACCCTGGAGACTGGCGAAGAAGGTGTTCGTCGTATAGTTCCCCAGGTCTACCGGACCCGTTTGGGTGCCGAGAGCAACCGTAGAGCCCCACTCAAAGAAACCATTATTAGGTTGGTTATTTAGGGTGGCAATGCCGTTTACCCGGGCGGCTGTCTGGACGATGTTCGTCGCTGGTTGAGTGACCACGGCCTGAAGCACGGGGACAGGAACAGGCTGTGGTGGTGGCACGAAGACACCGCCTCGCGTGCGCAAGGTCAGCGTTGCCCCATACTGGATAGGGCAGTTGGTACCAAAGATGCCACTAATGAATCCGGCTGCTTGTGGTTGAGCAACGGCACGGTAATAGTACACCGTGTTGGGCCGGAGATTAACGAGGAACTGCGAGAAGACGCCGACAGAGTTGAACTGCTGCGTGGTTGTTTGACCGAACGATGGTGTCATGCCGTACTCAAACCAGGTTGTGGCGGCGCCACCTAAGTTATACGCCAGGTAGCCTTGCACATGCGCGCTCGTCTCATCTACGGTAAGTGGCGTAAGTGAGCTCAACTGGAATTGCGGGCACGATTGCTGCGGCGGAATATATGGAGGAATGTAGGGCGGGATATAGACCGATGTGGTCGTGAACTGCACCGTTTGGCCGTACACAAGGGAGCAACCGGGGGCCTGGATCACCGCGCGGAAATAATACATAGTGCCTGCTTGCAAGCCGCCGATGTTGTCGCTCACTTGTCCATTCTGTGCTGAGCGTTGTGGTGTAGTCTGGCCGAATGATGCCGAAGTGCCGTACTCAAACCAGTACACAGTACCTGCAGCCGCAACGCCACCGACACTTCCCTGCAAAGTAGCCGATGAAGTGGTGATGTTCACCGCAGCAAGGGTAGCAATGACCGGACATGCTGGCTGAACGATAGGTAGTGTTGTAAAGGTGATAGTCTGACCATAGGCAACGGAACAGTTCGGTGCCTGGAGTACCGCGCGGACATAATAGAGCGTGTTTGGCGTCAGGTTGCCGAGGAAGGCACTCGCTTGCCCATTCTGAGCGGCCTGCACAATAGTTGTCTGGCCGAATGATGCCGAGGTGCCGTACTCAAAGGAGTAGCCAGCGCCGCTCGACACAAGACCGTTGACGGCGCCGTTCAGCGTTGCGGAATTAAGCGCGATGTTGGTTGCGTTAAGTGTTGCGATTGTTGGGCACGCTGGCTGCGGAATGCCGAGAGTCGTAAATTGAACAGTCTGGCCGTAGGCGATGGGACACCCCGGAGCCTGCACCGCTGCGCGGACAAAGTACGTAGTCGACGGCGTGAGGCTATTGATTATGTTGCTCACTCCCCCATTCACCGCTGCTTGCTGGAGGGTACTCTGGCCGAATGATGCCGAAGTGCCGTACTCAAACCAGTACGCGCCGCCTTGGGTGATACTAGAGATGGTGCCGTTCAAAGTCGCAAACGTTTGGCCAATGCTTGAAGCAGGGAGTGTCGAGATTGTGGGACACACCGGCTGCGGCACGCTCAAGGTGGTGAACTGAATAGTCTGGCCGTAGGCAATCGGACAGTTCACACCCTGCACTGCGGCGCGAGCAAAGTAGGTGGTAGCAGGAGTGAGGCCGTTGATGACAGCCGCGACACCCGCATTACTAGCTCCTTGCTGGATAGTATTCTGGCCAAAAGATGCCGAGGTGCCGTACTCAAACCAGTAGGAGCCACCCTGCGTGACGCCAGAGACCATACCGTTTAAGGTAGCGCTCGTCTGTGCAATGCTTGAAGCTGGGAGAGTGGCGATCGTGGGACAAGTAGGCTGTGGAGGTGTGGCTGGTACGACACGGAAGTCAGCCACGACGTTAGCCTGGTCATACCAGCCGGCAATCTGATCACCAACAAAGAGGCCCTGCGTGGTGAAGAGTTCGGTGCCGTTTTGTCCGCGGAGTAGTGGCTGCGGGGTGCGGGAGGCCTGATTCGGATACCATCGCACCGAGCCAGGGATGTACTGCAGGCGTACCGGAGCGCTTACGCGGAGGGACACGTGCGCACTCGCTGGCTGTGCGTTGTCAGCAAAGACGCCGCCACGGATATCAAAAATAGTGTTCGTTGTTTGAGGGACATCGAGCCATGTGCGCACATTACGCGCGGTGTCTTGCGCGGTCGGCCCATTGTTGTGGTAGTACACCTCGAGACTGATGGTGTCCCCGGGATTTGCCGTAGCCGACGTTGCCCAGTTCCCATCGAGCTCACTCGGGTGCTGGGTGGCATTCACAATGTTCACCGTCGAGAAGTCGCGCGCATCCTGGTTGAACATCGCCGCCTCAGATGTGCCCGGTGCGACCGCAAGCAACAACGCAAAAGACATGAAGGCATACTTCATGTAGGTTTGAATAGAATTCATAGAGATACGCAACATGTTATTAATTATTATCCCTCTTTAAACCCTCAAACAACGTTAAGAGTTTAAGAAGAGAGTGGGAGCGAGCGGAGGGCGCGTTCTGCGCGCTCACACTCTCTCCCACTGTATAGCTGGCTGCTATCTCAGTGCCTTGGTCCGCCGGGCATTTCCGTGCCCGGGATCTGCCCTTGCTGGAAGTCCATGTTCCGAGGGTCTCCTCGCACGGCACCCCTTTCATAGGCGTCGCTGCGAGGGATTGCCTCGAAACCGGATCCGTGGCGGTTGCCCAGGATGGGATCTTGGGGCTGCGGGGCCGGGACCGGATCATTCTGCCGAGGGTACTGGTGGACTTGGACAACCTTGTCCCCCTCGTTGAAGATCTGGTTGACGCCCGGCTGCGTCGGGACCGGGTACCCGTATCCCGGCTGCTGCACCTGCCGGCGCTGTCCGCCCATAGCCCGACCCAAGAGCCCTGCAATGCGGCCCACGTTGGCACCACCGCCACCGCCCTGCCGTTCGGTCGTAGTCGTGCGACTACGAATCTTGCGGTGATGGGTCTTCTTGGTCCAGGTGTAGGGCTCCCAGTGCCCTCCAGGACTCGCGGCTGCAGCAACCATCTCCGGCTGCGCCTTATTCTTGCCGCGGTCCTTGAGCTTCCCGTAGTTGCCGCAGTCCGGCAACTGGAAGATCCTTGTTACGGGATCCTCCCCGATGCGCTCCCTCGGCGCGATCGGCCGGGTGCGGCCCTTGCGGACCTTGCCGTCAGCCGTCACGAACGCCATCCACTCGACCAGGTCGGCCGGGATGCCCCTATCACCGACCGACCCCCACTGGAAGCGGGGTGCGGCCTCGCGAATGAGCGGCTCGACATCAGCCGCATCATTGAGGGTAACCCGAAACGGCTCGCCCGATCCCTTGGCATTGAACTGCCTACACTCTTCGTCGGTTGCCCGGCGAGTCGTGAGGCCGTTCGGATGCCCGGGGTTGCCGCTCGTCTTCCGCGCTGGCTGCGCAGAGGGAGCGAGCCCCTGATGGGCGCCGTTACTGCTGCTGTGACTGCGCTTGATGGGACACCCAGCAAAGCCACAGTTGGCTGCCTTGGCCGTACCCGTCACGAGCATGGAAACCAGAACTGAGATAACCAGCTTGTAAATGTTCATACCCACCAGCCCTCCCGAGCTGCCCCATTGTTGGGAATCAGGCGCTACTTGTGTGTTGAGCGAAACGAGATTTCTGGTCAGAGTATGGCCCTATCCATTGCAGAGCTTCGTCTCCGAGCCACAAACCTCGCTTCGCTCAACCTAATCCGTCCTGATGAGATTCCTAGATTATTGTATAACCATATGCAGTATATGTCAAGTATACACGTGGCCAGAAAACACAAGGGTGTAACTATATAAACCTGTTGAAAACAGGCACTAAAATACTGCTCATGTTTGAGCAGTATTTTAGAAATAACTTTATTTAGATTAGTACCAAGGGATGTTCCCTTTCGTCACTGGACGCGCACCTACCTGCACCCAGCCACCCGTACTCTGCACCCACTGGCCGCTGGAAGCAGAGTTATTTGCGGAAGCATTGTTGTATACGTTGTTGAATTGCCCAGAGCTGTTTGCGTAGGTACCCGATGCTTGCGCGAGGCCACGATTGTAGACTGCGGCTGCATCGTAGCTCTCACTCTTCGTCACCGTATAGAGTCCCTGCCCTGCTCCTGCACCATAGAAGGCTGGCAGAGCGTTGGCATAGGTTGCGGATGAACTATTCTCTAAATTCACGAGCAAAGGATTCTGAATCAACGGCCGGGCACTTGCGATACTTGCAGGCACGAGACCCTGCATAGGGAGATTCGCTGTCCAGGCGTTACTAGCAGCGGAGCTACCCAGGGCCACCTGCTGCTGGGCGTAGCCCGTAGCACCCACCTGGAGTCCGGGCTGTGCGCCGGGGAAGCCGGCGGTGGCATAGCCACCCTCATTCGTCCCTACACCCGCCTGAGTCTGCACAGGTTGATTGAGTTGGACTACATTTTGGATCGGATTACTAGTGCCAGCAGTTGTCACGGTAGAGGCAGGGTAAACAACAGGCGAAGCATACGCGGGGGCAACCACCTGCGGCTGCGCATACACCTGACGAGCAGCCACCAAGGCGAGCGAGGTGTCGACAGCAGCGGTAAACACGGTGCGATTGTCATTCCGATTCACCGGGTAGGGATCCTGCATGTGCGCTGCCGCAACGGTAGGAGCAAGCCCTACAACCAAAGCAAGTGCGTAAATAGTGGCTTTGAACATAGATATAGTTGGTTTTAACTTACAGGTATATACTACCACCGAATTGCATATAAGTCAATAGGCGTCAAAAGAGCCCCGTTTGGGGCTCTTTTGCGACTTCTTTAGTCGTAGTTGATGTAGTCTGAGTAATCGTCGTAGCCGCCAGACCCGCCATTGTCGTAGTTGATGTAGTCTGAGTAATCGTCGTAGCCGCCACCGTTTCCACCGTAAGAGCTGCCGGAGTCCGGCACCCATCGATAACCACTGTAAGTCTCCTCGGTAGTATAGTCATCGTAATAGTAGTCGGTTGAGGTTGTACGCGACCCTCCTCCTCCCCCACCACCCCCAAAGAGGCCGGCGAGAGCACCGATGACGGAGCCCCAATTGGTGCCACCGCCCGAGGAATACGCAGCAGTCTGCGGTGCGGGTGAATACCCATAGCCATAAGGGCTGTAGCCGCTATAACCACCACCGTAGCCGTAGGGCGTCTGAGAAGCGACCGGATAGCCGTAGCCCGTAGGGGTGCCTACTGATGCATAGTTCTGGCAGGGCATTTGCGGCTGGTTTACTGGCTGGTTTGGTGAAGACTGCGTTGAGCTATTCAAACATACCGTGGAGCCAACCGTATTTGCCACGGTGTTGCCAAAGTTGATGTGGATAGCACCGGTACCATCGGTGACCACAGAAACGTTGCTACCGTTTGGAGTACTTACACTACTTGGGTATGACGTGTTTGGATACGATGCAGTGCCGAAGCTTGGGGCATAGCCATAGGGACTATAGCCACTCGTTGTGTTGTAGGAAGGAGCAGCATAACTATTGTAGTTTGGGGTCGAATACGATGGCATCGAATACGGGCTGTAGCTCGGCTGCGAGTAGTTGGAGTAGCTAGGATAGCTTGAGCCATAGTTGCCGTAATTAGGCATGGCGTTGGCTGTGGCCATCGGTGCCCCGTAGGAGGGAAAGCCGAAGTACACCTGGGCGTTCACGGGAAGAGCACCCGTGGCCACCATGAAGGCGGCGAAGGCAATCCCAGACAAAAGTGGTACGTGCTTCATAAATTCTCTAATTCTCTGTTATAGATTATAGAGGTATATAATACAAGAATGTACGTGTACCTGTCAAGTGATGCCCGGACGCCGCGTTGTCAATAGATCTAAGGGGGCTTCCTGTGGATAGTTCGACATGTGCTTGTCCCTGTCCCCAATCACTCCCTACTGCCCACCCTCCACTGCCTGTATACTTACTCCATGCCCTTCAACGACGCTCTTGAAATGAAGAAAGTGGACGAGCTCCGCCTCCGTGAAGCAGAGGAGCTCGCCCGCGTACTTTCGGGTAAGTACAAGATCTCCTACGCCGATCTTTCGCGGGTCTCTATCAATACCGACGCGCTCCGTCTCATCGACGAAGACCTGGCTCGTAAGGCGGGCATAGCCGCCTTTCAACTCAGCGGCAAGCAGCTCTCGGTGGCCGCCCTCTCTCCTCACGGCGAATACGTAGCAGGGATTCTTGAAGATCTTGCCCGAAAAAAGTATGAGCCAGTTCTCTATATGGTATCGACCGCGTCGCTTGAGCGTGCCTGGAGCAGATACAAAGAGATCTCGGACGCTCTCTCAACCAAGGCAGGCTTGATCGAAATCTCTTCGGAGCACCTGCGTTACTTCCTCGAGAAGATTAAGACCGTGCACGACCTCCAAGTAAACATCGACGAGGTGCTCCATTCCGATAAAGAACAAGGGCAAGGCATCTCGAAGATCCTAGAAATCATTCTTGCTGGTGCTATCGGGGTAGACTCGTCCGACATTCACGTTGAACCCCAAGAGGAATCGGTGCGCCTGCGCTTCCGTCTCGACGGCGTGCTCCATGATATCGCCGACTTTAAGCCAGAGATTTACAAACTCATTCTCTCGCGCATCAAGCTCATTTCTGGCCTCAAACTCAATGTGAAGCAGAGCGCTCAGGACGGCCGCTTCACGATTGACCTTGATGACGACGCCTTCGAGATTCGTACGTCGGTGCTCCCTGGCGGCTATGGAGAGTCGATCGTGCTCCGTATTTTAAACCCGGCTACCATTAAGATCCCCCTCGAGACCATGGGTATCGAAGAGAAGCTCTTCGCGCTCCTTGAAGCTCAAATTAAAAAGCCAAACGGCATGGTGCTCGTCACCGGCCCAACCGGATCAGGTAAATCGACCACTCTCTACGCGTGCCTCGCAAAGATCAACTCTTCGGGAGTAAAAATTATCACCATCGAAGACCCAATTGAGTACCACTTGAAGGGCATCTCGCAAACACAAGTCAACGAAGAGAAAAGCTACACCTTCCTCGAGGGCCTGCGTTCCGCCCTCCGCCAAGACCCAGATGTAATCATGGTGGGAGAAATCCGAGACTCCGAAACTGCGAAGATCGCCATCAATTCCTCCCTCACCGGCCACCTCGTGTTCTCCACGCTGCACACCAACAACGCCGCTGGCGCCATTCCCCGATTAATTGACCTCGGCGTAAATCCCAAAGTGATCAGCTCCTCGCTCTCCATATCGATTGCGCAACGTCTCGTGCGCAAGCTCTGTGCCGCCTGCAAAGTAGCCGTTGCTCCCTTACCCGCCGAGTGGAAACTTATACAAAGTATCCTTGCGACCATTCCCCCCGAAGCAGGAGTGGCAGCCCCCAACATAGAAAAAATCTGGAAGGCGGCATCGGAAGTCACTGGTACGGCTCCCGGAAGCCCTGCTTCTGGACCCACAGCTGCATTTGGAAGCCTTGCTTCTCATTCCGAACCAGAAGCAAGGCTTCCCGAAACCCAAGCGCCCACTTCGCTTGCCGAGATGGTGGCACAAGCCGACGCCGTAAAAGCGCCCACTGCGGTAGTTGCCGCCACCTCAAACGAGGTCGGTCCCGACCTACCATCTACCACCAATACCCAACCAGCCACCAGGCCCTGCGCCACTTGTGGCGGCATCGGCTACAAGGGGCGCATCGGCATCTTTGAGGCGATCCTTACCGATAGCAAAGTGGAGAAGGCGATCATCAGCAATCCTTCTGAACGCGACATCGTAGCTGCGGCCCGCACACAAGGCATCCTCGATATGCGCCAAGATGGCATTTTCAAAGTGCTTCGCGGGGTTACGTCACTTGAAGAGTTGGACCGCGTGGTTGATCTTTATAGTTTTGGAAAATAGTTTTCAACAGAAAACACTTGTCTTTCGAGAGACAAGTGCTACGTTAGGACTAGCGGAGAAGAAAAGGTAGATCGAGGAGATAAATCTCTAGACGATTCCTCTCATTGCGAAGCAACGAGAGTTAGGTTAATGGAGAAGGATAGCCCCAGCACTTCTACCGAAGCAGACACCAAAACGTCCTTCACAAAAAACCCGTGAGTGGTAGCTCAACCGCCTAGAGATTTACACCCTTGATACTCGAGCAAGAGTAGCACGGAGTATTTGATATGTCAAGTAGTCCTTCCGCCAAAAAAATGAGCCCTGGAGCCGCTCTTCCGGACTCCCGTATTGCCGTCTCAGGTCTTCCTGATGATCGCTTTCTCGACAGTGCCCTTCGTCCGAACACGTGGCAGGAGTACGTTGGCCAAGAGCATATCAAAAGTAACTTAAAAATTCTCCTTCAGGCAGCCCGTGAGCGCGGCCACCCACCCGAACACCTCCTCTTCTATGGGCCACCGGGGCTTGGCAAGACCACTCTCGCGTATCTCATTGCCAAAGAGCTTGGAGCCCAGATGAAGGTCACGTCCGGACCAGCCGTCGAGAAGGTGGGTGATCTCGCCTCTATCCTTACGAACCTGCAGGCTGGTGATATTCTTTTCATTGACGAAATCCATCGCTTAAACAAAACGATCGAGGAGGTGCTCTACCCCGCCATGGAGTCTGGCTCCTTAAACATTATTATCGGCAAGGGCCCTTCCGCGCGCACTATTCAACTGGAGTTACCGGCATTCACCCTGATCGCCGCTACGACCCGCATCGCCTTGCTTTCTTCTCCACTCCGCTCTCGCTTCTCTGGCGGCACCTTTCATATGCAATTCTACAGCGAGGGCGAGGTGGAATCGATTATGCATCGCTCAGCAAAGATTCTCCAGGTAGCACTGACAGCAGAGGCAGCTAAAGAAATCGCAGCCAGGAGTCGTTGCACACCACGTCTCGCAAATCAATTCTTGAAGCGTTGTCGCGATTATGCTCAGGTCCACAAGGTGCCCCTTGAACGGCGTGCGGTACGGGACGCGCTCGCGCTCCTCGAAATCGATGAGATTGGACTCAACGCCGCCGACCGCCATCTCCTCGCGGTTCTCATACAAAAGTTCAATGGCGGACCGGTCGGCTTAAGCACGCTTGGCGCAGCCCTCGCCGAAGAAGAAGCGACCATCGAAGAAGTGCACGAACCATATCTTCTTCAGCTTGGTTTGATTGAGCGCACGCCACGAGGGCGTGTTGCCACGCGCCGCGCCTACGAGCACTTGGGGCTTACTCCACCGCAAGAAGAACAGAAAAAGCTGCTCTGAGGTGTCGCAGCGGTTGCATTGTTCGCCCGTTGGCATACACTGCAACGGCACCACGCGTGAAGCCAAAATAATGTAGCAATCAAGATAACTTTCCTACAAACATGAGCGGACACAACAAATGGTCTAAGATTAAACACAAGAAGGGCGCGGAGGATGCCAAACGGAGTAAGGTATTCTCCGTTTTTGCGAAGCAGATTGCCATGGAAGCCAAGGCGGCCAAGGGCGACCGCAACTCTCCTCGTCTCCGTACGATCATCGAAAAAGCAAAAGCTCAGAACTTTCCCAACGAAAACATCGAACGGGCAATCCAAAAGGGGTCTGGGGCAGGCGGCAGTTCATACACCGAAGTGTTCTATGAAGCATACGGGCCCGGTGGCGTAGGGATAATTATCACCGGCATCACCGATAGTCCGAATCGGACCAACGCAGAGATCAAGCATCTTTTAAGCGAGCACGGTGGGAACCTGGGAGGGTCTGGCTCAGTGACCTGGGCGTTTACAAAAACAGCTGAGGGGTGGGAGCCGCAATCAAAGATTCCGGTCGACGAAGCGGTTGGAGAATCCTTGGGCGCTCTTCTCGACGCCTTCGAAGAACATGATGACGTTGAGGGGGTGTGGAATAATGCTGAGTAATGCGCGTTCTCGCCGTAGATCCTGGATACGAACGGTTAGGAGTAGCGGTCGTTGAACGGACCGGGGGTAAAGATAGCCTACTATTCTCTACTTGCTTGCAGACACCTAAGGGAGAGTTCGCCAAACGCCTCCTCGCGCTTGGCGACAAGTTCGCAGCGATTATCGTCGCCTGGCAACCTGAGGCATTTGCCGTGGAAAAACTTTTCTTCACAACAAACCAGAAGACCGCTCTCGGGGTTGCTGAAGTGAAAGGCATGCTCACCTATCTTGCCGCTACGCACCGGCTACCGGTCTATGAGTACACTCCCTTAGAAGTAAAAGTGGCTGTGGCCAGCTACGGCCGAGCTGATAAAAAACAAGTGATCGACATGGTCCATCGCCTCGTAATGATTACCAAGAAAATCGCCCATGACGACGAGTACGATGCGATCGCCATAGGCCTCACGTGCGTTGCTTCAGTGCGAAAATAGTTTCTCCACACCACTACGCACTGGGGTGGCTTGCAAAAAGATATCATTTTGTTACAACATAATGCGCAGCTAACACTGCATCCTACCAGCACAAAACATTCCTCTCCATGTCCACAAAACAAAAGAGCACCCCCCTCGGTGACGACAAAGATGTGAAAAAGAAAAAGAAGCCTCTCACCGAAGACGGCGCGGAGCCAGCAGAAGATGATGACGCGCCCCCAAAGGCAGCCAGCTCAGATGAAGATGTCGTTGTGCCCAAAGAAGAAGAGGTGGAGCTTGATGACGATGCACTGCCTGACGACAAAGAGATCCTCGGCTTTGGTGACGATGAAGAAGACCTTGGCTCCATGAAGGGGAAAATTCGTCTTGGCAACCGCGATGTCGATGAGCCAAGCGAATATCTCGAGGAGCTCGATGATGATGAGGAGGAAGCGATGGACGGTGGAGATTAAAGCAAGGCACAAAACATAAACCTCGAAAAAACTCCAAACGATGCCCAGCGCATTGTTTGGAGTTTTGTGTTTTTAGCTTTATGTTTTAAGAAATAACGACCCTAAGGAACTTTCGTTTTCCCACACGCACCACCCCTTCCTTATCGAGAACAAAGTTAAAATCAGTGACTTCCCCATCACAAAAGGTAATGGCGCCTTCGCTCACGAGACGCTTGAAGTCACTCTTCGATGCCACGAATCCTTGTGCGAGAAGCACGTCGCTCAGTTGTGCACCTGGGGGCACAAGCACCTCCGGAAGATCAGTTGGTGTTTCTTTTTTTTGGAACGTCTGCACGAAGTAGTCACGCGCCGCTGCCGCCCGCTCCGGACCGTGGTAGATTGCAGTAATTTCCTCAGCCAATCGCATCTTTACATCGCGGGGGTTGTTTACTCCAGAATGCAGCCCGGTCTCAAGCGCGGCAATCTCTGCGAGGGGAACGAAGGTGCAGTCAAGGAACATCTGCATAATAGTTGCGTCAGGCAGCGCCATCACTTTGCCGTACATATCGTTCGGTGGATCGTTCAGAGCAATGTATCCTCCCTCACTTTTGCTCATTAACTTTTTCCCCGTCGATGGATTCGTAAGTAACGTCGTCGAGATAACAAATTTCTCTTTGCCGCGGTATTTCTTTTGGAGCGTGCGGCCAACGAGCATATTAAAGGTCTGGTCCGTGCCACCAAGCTCTACATCAACATCTAAGTGAACGCTGTCATATCCCTGCATAAGGGGGTAGAAGAATTCGTGCACATAGATAGGCTTCTTTTCTTCTATCCGTCGGGCAAACATGTCCCGCTCCAGCATCTGTTGCACGGTGAAATTTGAGGCAAGGTCTAGTACTTCAGCAAAACTAAGCTTTCGAAGCCACTCTGCGTTACGAACAAGGTGAGCGGGATTAACAGGATCATCAAAAGAGAGAATGGGGGCCACCTGTTCTTTCCAGGTAGCAATATGCGCTTCGACTTGCTCCTGTGTCAGCCGTACCCGAGCGGCAGACTTGTCAGTCGGATCGCCGATCATCGCCGTGAAATCTCCGAAGAGAATATATGTCTCGTGTCCAAGTCGTCGCATCTTTTCGAGCCAGATAAAATTTGTGGCGTGCCCGAGGTGGAGCTGTGGCCCGGTCGCATCGGCGCCGATGTAGATCCGGAGACGCTTTCCGCTTGCGCACGCGCGAGCAAACTCCTCCTTTGAGGGTAAGATTTGTGCAATGCTTCGCGACAGCAATTCGTCCATGGTGGTTTGTTCCATGACCCTATTGAAGCACAAACAATGCCGCTTGTTTAGCCGAACTCCGGTACTCTTTCAGAAAATTCCGTTCTGATTGCTTGTTGTACTATGGTGTCCAAGTGGAATTCTTCGGGCAGACCGTGCTACCATATTAGAATGATCGAACACAAAACAAGCAAGAGCTTTACTGGACGGGGGCGCACTTCGTTTCGCCGCGTCGCTCGTTTCCTCTATCGCCATGCGGGGCACCTTATTCTCAGCGTCGTCGCGCTTGCCTTGTTTGTCGGAGGAGGGGCAGTACTTTGGGTATCAAGCCTGCAGCTGCCAGACTTTACCTCTTTCAATGAACGGCTTGTTACCCAATCTACCAAGATCTATGACCGCACCGGGAAGGTTCTCCTCTTTGATGCGCACCAAGACGTCCGTCGCACCGTAGTTGCCTCAGAAGATATTTCCCGATATGTAAAGAACGCAGCTGTTGCCATCGAAGACTCTAATTTCTACTACCACCATGGTATTGAAATACAATCGATGTTCCGTGCCCTCTTGGCAAACCTCGGATCTGGTCGGCTGAGCCAGGGGGGATCCACGATCACACAACAAGTCATCAAGAACTCGCTCCTCACGCAGCAGAAGAAGTTCTCTCGCAAGATTAAGGAAATTATTCTCGCGCTCAAAATGGAACAAGTGGTAACAAAGGAACAAATCCTTACCCTCTACCTGAACGAGAGCCCTTATGGAGGCAATCTGTACGGCATCGAAGAAGCTGCGCTCGCCTTCTTCGGTAAACACGCGAGCGAGGTTACCCTCGCCGAAGCCGCCTATTTGGCCGCACTACCAAATGCTCCTAGCTATTACTCTCCCTATGGCAACCATCTCGACGCCCTTCGGAGCCGCAAAGATCTCGTCTTGCGTCGCATGTTCGAGCTCGGTTTTATCACCGAAGACGAGCGAGCATCTGCTGCGGTAGAAGAAGTGATGTTTGCCCCTGTTGAAAACCGCTCGATTAAAGCTCCCCACTTTGTCATGTATGTGAAAAGTTACCTGGAAGAAAAGTACGGAAAAGAAATTGTCGACAACGCGGGGCTCAAAGTAATTACCTCGTTAGACTGGACGATGCAGCAAAAGGCAGAAGCCGCCGCTCGCCAATTTGCTCCAGATATTGAGGCTCGCTTTGGGGCAAAGAATCTTGGCATCGTTGGTACCGACCCTAAAACAGGCCAGGTGCTGCTCATGGTCGGCTCGCGCGATTACTTTGATACTGAGCATGAAGGCAACTTTAATGTTACTATCGCACACCGTCAGCCGGGCTCAACTTTCAAACCCTTTGTTTATGCCACAGCCTTCGCTAAGGGCTACACCCCGGAGACAGTCGTTTTCGATCTTCCTACCGAGTTCAATGCGAGTTGCACAAGCGCGGGACAACCAACCAGCGGCGTAGATCCGAGTACATGCTATATGCCCGAGAATTACGATGAGAAATATCGGGGGCCAATCTCGCTCAGGCATGCCCTCGCACAATCCATCAACATTCCCGCCATCAAAGTGCTCTACCTCGCTGGCATCCGAGATGCCATTGCCACCGCCCGCCGCATGGGAATTCGTGGACTTGAAAACCCTGCCCGGTACGGACTTACCTTGGTGCTTGGTGGCGGAGAGGTTTCCCCGCTCGATCTTACTGAAGCGTACGGCGTCTTCGCGAACGATGGCATTCGCAATTCGGAAGCGACCGTTCTTCGGGTCGAGGACCGCGACGGAAATGTCCTCGAAGAATGGCAGCCTGCGCCGGAGCGGGTACTCTCCGAAAATGTCGCACGCTTAATCACTAATATTCTGACGGATAACGACGCACGCGCACCCGCCTTTGGCGCGAACTCCGCACTTTATATTCCAGAGCGCGAGGTGGCGGTAAAAACCGGTACCACCAATAATTATCGAGATGTCTGGATCATTGGCTATACCCCGAGTATTTCTCTCGGTATCTGGGCAGGGAACAACGACAACACTCCTATTGAAAAGAAAGTGGCTGGCTTCGTTGTTGCTCCCATCTGGAACAGTGTCATGCGCGATCTCCTGCCTCTCTCGGCACCAGAGAGCTTCCCTGCCCCAGAGCCTACGGCAGACGACATAAAGCCGATCCTCCGGGGCATCTGGCAAGGAGGTGAAGAGTTTACTGTAGACAAAGCAACCGGTGCACTGGCGACCGCGAACACCCCTCTCGAGTTTAGGGAGCGACGGGTCATTCCCAGCGTGCATTCGATCCTCTACTGGATAAACAAGGATGATCCACGTGGTCCTCGACCGACAAATCCGCAAGGAGATGGTCAATTCAGCCTCTGGGAGACGCCTGTGCGCGCTTGGGCGCTCGAACATGGGTATACAGATGGTAACACCTCAATCATCCCCACCGTCACCGATACGGCGCACACAGCACCCAACCGCCCCCTCATCACTTTTGACCTCCCCAGCCCAAACATTACCTATTCGCGTACGAGCAGAATTGCGATCACTCTTCGGGTGAAGAGCACGTACCCTTTTGCACGAGCAATGTTTTTCTTCAATAATGTGTATCTAGGTTCGTCACAGAACGCCGCTGCTCCATCACTTTCGTTTATACCCGACCAGATCGGTGTCGCCGCAGATACGAATACCATTCGGGTCACCGTTGAAGACACGGTGGGCAACAAGAGCGAGGCTCATATGGAGCTTTTGCTGAGCGACCGCTAATTTCCCCTCACGAGAGAGCTCCCCTCTCTCGACAGATACCTTCTAGCGAACATCTCGAGGGGACTTTTCCTTAAACTCGAGTGCGAGCGCAGTTAGCAATAGTTCTTTCCGTAGGGCAATTTCATTTTTTACCAAGGGTGAAGCGTCTACCGTAAGCACTCCGCGGACAAGCGCTATTCGGGAGATCGGGACTTTCACATGAAGCTCCTGGCTGAGGAGCGTACTCAAGGCCTGTCGAACAAGAAGATCTGGCGGTGCTAAATGCGCATACCGACCAAGGTTGCTTCCGATTTTAAGAGCCATAGTATGTATCGAAGTTCGGCGGATGACTGATGATGCCCCTCCAAAGGGATCCCCATCTCCGTTTCGTATCGCGACCCTAGCGATTGAGCGGCATGACTAGATAGAAAAAAGAGGCATCCCCCATGCCTCGAATGGTCATTGGCTTACTGGCACCATTAAAAGCGAGGGATAGGGTATCCTCACTTATGGAAGAGAGGCAATCAAGAATGTACTTGTTATTAAAACTGATGGCGAGTTCCTCCCCTTCAACGGTGGCGTCTAGGCGAGTAGTAGTCTCGCCCGTGTCGCCGTTCCGAGAGCTCACCTCGCATAGTCCTTCGCTTGGCACGACCTTAAAGGTCACTTGATTAAATTTATCGGTAAACACCGTAGCAAGCTTGAGTGCTTGCAAAAGTTCTTTCTTCGCAAGCACCACTTCGGTTTTCTTTTGCGCAGAGACGATTTGCTGGTAATTCGGGAACACTCCCCCCACAAGACGAGACGTGACGTAGATGCCCGCCTGCGCAGCAGTAAAGGAGATTTGGCTCTTGGTGTATTGGACAAACAGGACGTCCGAGCATGAGTCAAAAATGCGAATCAATTCGAGCACGTTTTTTAAAGGGATAATCACTGCGACCGGCTCCGCTCGCTCACCGGTGTCTTTGAGCTCGTAGCGTTTCTCACCAAGACGAAATGAGTCGGTAGCTACAAAGATAAGCTCGCCATCCTGTTCATACAGGTAGACGCTTGAGATCTCTGGCTTCATGTCCGAGAGGGATGCTCCGTACGCAACTGAGCGAAGTCCGGCAACCAGCTTTGCCGCAGGCAAAAGCATGGAGTCAGTCTCTTGCAGATGAGGGAGGGTAGGAAATTCATCCGACGGGAGACATTTGAGCACCGAGGAACTAGACCGAGTAGCGAGTGCGAGGTTATCGTTCACCGTCTCCATTTTCAGCACGTCTCCCTCTTGCACCAGCCCGAGAAAGTTATTCATAAAGGCACCGGAGACTGCTACCTTACCCTGCTCAATGATCTTCGCGGGCAACTCAAGCTCAACACCAATGTCCAGATTGGTCGCACGAATAAAAAGAGTCTTCGCTCGCGTTTCAATGAGGATAGAGCCGAGTAAAGGCAAAGAGAGATTTTTCCCAGTGACCCGTTCCGCATGACCGATGGCAGCGCGCAATTTTTCTTTAACACATTCAACTTTCATAAAGGTGTTCCTTAGGAAACATTGGTAATAATTCTCTCTGCCGTTCGTCCCTGAGTAGTACCCATCATACTGCCTGGCTCCCCCTCTTCGCAACCGGGCGCACCACCCGGGGCGGTAGTGGTGTATTTATATAGATAGATACTTTTTACTATTACTTAAGGGTGGGGAAAAGTAGATAAGTCAGGAGAATGTCTTGCTGGACGGCTCAAGAGAGAGCTTTAATCCCCTTTTCCTTTATGTGGAAAACCAGACTCTCTGAGGGCTACTTATCCACGCTTTCCACAGAGGCACTCCATCCTCTTCCCTCCATCCCCAGTACAGCCGTAGTTTTCCTCATGCTTATGCGAGCCTTCTCCCCACCTTTGTCTACGGATTATCCCCAACTTATGCGCACACATGCTGGCGGCCCCTTACGGAGTGCTTAGGCAGAAGTACAAAACTATGCCTGAGCCGCGGGACTGTATTCGTTGTAGAGAATGGACTTAATCTGCTCCATCTCTTGACCCAGAAGATTGTCTACCTTGAGATCACGCTTGATTTTCTCGTAGGCGTGCATTACCGTCGTGTGGTCTCGCCCCCCAAGTTTCTGGCCAATGTAGGGATATGACGTATTGAAGTCTTCGCGGAGAATGTACATCACAATTTGACGCGGCTTCACCACTTCCTTACGGCGACTCTTCTCGTAGAGAACCTTCTCGTCGATGTTGTAAAATGAAGCCACCGTTTGAATGACGTCTTTTGTGGAGATTGTGCGCTGGGGCTTCACACTATTTTTGATGAGTGTTTTTACCTCCGTTAAGTTGAGGTTGCGTTTCTTGAGTTGCGACTGGCAAACGACCGAATTGAGCACCCCCTCGAGTTCTCGAATGTTGTCTTGAATGGAAGCGGCAATATACTGCACCACATCGTCCTGGAGACTGAAGTTGATTTGTTTCAGCTTTGCGTTCAGTATCGCTAAGCGAGCCTCATACTCAGGGCGAGAAATGTCTACCATCATCCCACCTTCAAAGCGAGAGCGGAGCCGTTCTTCAAGCTCAGCGATATGCTTTGGCGGCTTGTCTGATGAGAAAACGAGCTGCTTGTTGTTGTCGTGATAGCTATTAAAAAGATGGAAGAACTCGTCTTGCGTGCGCTCTTTTCCTGCAAAGAACTGCACGTCGTCGATGATAAGCATGTCGTACTTTTTGTACTTCTCCTTGAAGATGTGCATGCGGTTGTTTTTGAGACAATCCACCATATCGACCGTGTACTTCTCGGAGCTCACATAGAACACCTTCTTGGTGGGGTCAAGTTTCTTGAGTTCGTTCCCGATAGCTTGAGTTAAATGTGTTTTGCCTAGGCCGGTACCCCCGTAAATAAAGAGCGGGTTGTACATCATGCCTGGCTTGCGCACTACTCCCTGTCCAGCGGCGTGAGCGAGCTCGTTAAAGGTACCAATGATCATGCCGTCAAAGGTGTAACGAGGATTCAAGTTGTCCTCTTTGTTTACATAGAGCTCTTGCATCTTCATTTGGCCACTGAAGAGCTCGTCAGGGTTCATTCGGTCCATTCCCTGCTTGGGAACACTGTCCTCTTTGTGTATGACATACTCTACGTTGCGAATACCAGGATTCGTGTCACGCAGAATCTTTAAAATAAACTTATGATACTTATCAAATATCCATTGTTTAACGAAGTCGCTCGGGACAGAGAGGTAGATTACCCCATCCTCGTGCTTCCAGATGTAGGTATTTTTGAACCAGGTACTGAAGGTCGCTTTTGAAACGCCAAGCTCTATCTGGGTGATAACGTCATCCCACAGTTTCTTGTTCTCAATCATAGGCAGGCAGATAATATTTTTGAAACACGGTGTAGTATACGCTCACTTTTCTCTCTACTAAACTCCATACACCTGCTGATAACCCTGTGGATAAACGGTGATCTTCACCAAACTCAAGAGACAGGAGACAAGAAGTATGAGTTTAGAATAAAAAACGAGATGTTTTTCTTGTTTCTTAACTCTTACCTCATAACTCATTGAAAGTTGCCCTTGAAGTGTGGATAGTATACACTAATCCCATGTCAATTACATACCAACCAAGCCGAAAAAAGAGAAAAACAACACACGGGTTTCTTGTCCGTCAAAAAACAGCGGGCGGTAAGAAGACAATTGCTCGCCGACGCCAAAAAGGACGCAAAAAACTCTCCGTCTAAACGAGAAACGTATGCTCCCACGTGCGTTTCGTGCGGATCGGAAGCTGCTCGAGCTCGTATTCTCCAAGGAGGGACGCGCTCGGTACCCGTCTCGACGGGCAGCTCATCGTTTGCTGCAGTTGACGGTGATAAAGTACCCCAGTCATCCCAAGACGGCCTTTATTATTAGCTCTTCGGTAGTTAAGCACGCGGTGGACCGTAACCGCATAAAGCGGCGTGCTCGAGCAGTTGTCTCTAAACTCCGGAAGGCTCTTCCTCCGGAGCACCTCTTCTTGTTCCAGTTTAACAAATACGCTACGGCTGCCTCGTTCCTCGAAATAGAATCTGCTATACTGCATCTTCTTAGGCCTTACCTCTTACCTCTTACCTCTTAAATCTTACCTCTACCCCATCCATGTTCCCCTTTCTCTACGACGCACTCTTCTACTATCCTGTCTACAACATGCTTATCGCTGCCACGGCAGTGATCCCTACGCACGACGTAGGGCTGGCTATTGTAGCCGTGACCATCCTTATCCGGGTGATCACCTTCCCGCTCATGCACCGGTCGGTAGTGATGCAACGAAAAATGAGGGAGCTTGAGCCGCGTTTGCAGGAGATTCGCACCAAGCACAAGGCGAATGCTCAGGAACAAGGAGTGCAAACCATGGCGCTCTATAAAGAGCATGGGGTGAATCCCTTCTCAAGTTTTGGAGCAATTCTTATCCAGTTCCCTATCATTATTGCGCTCTACCAAGTGGTGAGCAAAATCGCCATTACTCCCGCGTGGCTCTACGTGTTCACCCCGGTGCCCCTCGTGTTAAATACGATGTTTCTTGGATTTGTAGACATCACTGAGCGGAGCATTGTCCTTGCCATCCTTGCTGGCGTCTTCCAGTTCTTCCAGGCAAAGTATGCCATGCCGGATCTTCCAAAACTAAAGGAGGGTGACGAGCGGTCGTTCGCGGGCGACTTTAGCCGCAGTCTTCAGACGCAAACCAAGTACTTCCTTCCGATCTTCATTGTCTTTATTGGGTGGACCCTCCCCGCTGCCATTTCTCTCTATTACGCTGCAAATAGTGGCATCGGCTTGCTTCATGAGCTGTATGTAAAGAGGCAGGCGGAAAAAGTTACAGCCATCGAATAGCGACGTACGACCGTTCGAAAACAAGAAGCCTTGCTTCCTGATGCATTTGGAAGCAAGGCTTCCGGGCTCTTTTTCCGAACGGTCGTACGTCGTTCGCACCTACAGCGTGAGTAGCCACAAGCTGTTGTCTCGTTTGTTACGAAAGAGTAGGTGCCTCTCGCCGACGTCCAGTGCGAGGTCGATGCCATCAATCTGGGTACCAGCTCTCATTTTAGAAGGGTTCACGAGAAGTGTGGTTTCTCCGCTTTCGAGATCTACTTTCCAGATAGTATCGTTCCACTGCACGACGCCTTGATACCATGCGTCGGGATACTGTCCCGGGAGTATCGTCGTTGGGGTTGCGCAATAGACTGCGCTCGTTTTCGAGGCAAATACACACTTCTCGGGGAGAGTTTGTAGGGGAAAGGCTTGGCTGCTCTTGGTGCCTCGGGTGTACAAATAGGTTTGCAGCCCCTTGTCACTACTCTCTGAATAGAGAATACGCTTGCCGTCGGGACTCATGCGGGCGGTGAGTCCGGGAATGGCGTCAAGCATCTTTTCGAAGCTCCTGCTCGTCGGCGAGAGAAGGTAGAGATAGCCGGGCACCCCAGCGCTTGCTTTGGTGGCGAGAGTAATCCCTCCTGCTGTTGCCCACTCGGGCAGCCACTCGGAGAAGGAGGACTCAAAAATGGTTGTTTGGCCTTTGGCAGAAGCCGACGCAGTAGTCTTGCTCGTGATACCAATGACTCCCTGGCCGCTCTTCAACAAATAGAACATATTCGTGCGATCAGGTGAAGGTGCAACGGCAACAACAGAGGCAGGAAGGGCGACTCCATCGATTGCGCCTATGGTGGTGACGCTGTTGGGTACGTAGGTGAGGGCTCGCTGCTCGGTGGTTGTGGCTGGCTTCTCGTGGACTAGTTTACCGTACACCGTTTGGACGGCATTAAGCTTGTTGGCAAAAAATCGAACGACGAGGGACTCCCCTTCCGGTCCCCACGCCACCTCAAAGATTTTTGGAATAGTGGTGTTGGTGACCTTAGCTGCCACTTTCTCATCTACGCCAATTTCGCTTATGTGCCCGCTCTCTCTTGCCACATAGCGCACCACCGTGTCGTTGTTGCGCGTTGTAAACATGGCTCCAGCAACTGGCTGCGTCACAATTTGTCGCAATGTTGCCTGCTGCATAGGCGCCGCTCCCTCGGATGTTGAGGTAGCTCTCTCCGTAGATTGTTGCCTGCTCGTGTTTGGTCGAGCTGTGTCATTCGAACCCGTGGTGACGGGAAAGAAAGATGCATCCGAAGTCGCCTTTGGTGTTCCCGTGCTTTCGTCGTTGTTCCCGCGGAAGAAATAATAGCCTAGGCCTACACCGAGGACGAGAAACGCAATCGTGGTGACAAAAATTGATTTGCTCATCATTGGTTTACCGCCTCAATATAAGTACCCTTATCAAAGAAGGTGGTTCTTACTACGGCTGTTGTGCCACCACCAGCAGATTCATAAAAGTTATTCCAGAAGTCACCCGTCCAATCACCTGCTCGCACTGTTCGTTCGATCACGTAGGAGCCCTTTTCCCCAGCCTCTCCTTCGGAGTTAAGATAGTCCACAAACGCTTGGTCTCGTTGGAGGCGAACGGAGACGAGGTTACCCTCCGCATCTCTTCGCGCACTATCGATCACGACCTTTGGCGCAGTCCTGCCCCAGCTCGAACCCACTCTTCCTAAAAGGTTGCCGTTGTCTGCTTCGATGAGCTTGAGTTGAGCAAGGGTTTCGTTTGAAACCCCAGAAAGATCAGTGCACCCTGTTGTTGCAGGGTCTTCACCTGTTTTGCAGAGGGGGTGTGCGCTGTTGAGGCCGCTCGTGCGCCATATGTTGTTTCGATTATTGTTTTCTGCTGCCGCGTTCAGCACATCTTGATCCCCCGCCGCAGTTCCAAACGCAAGGTCAGAGGGGTTAGTATACCCGCTCCATGGTTGGCAGGCCGTAGGTGAGATCTTGCAAATGTGCGTGAACCTGTCTTTAAACTCAAAATTTACCAATTTCGGATTGATGGTGTAGAGCGCTAGGTAGCTGAGAAGGAGGATGCCCCCACCAATCTCAAGCTCCGTGAAAATCTTCTTCGCACTACTGATGTTGTCGGGGATGACTCCCCCGAGACCACCCAGTCCACCAAACACATACAGAAGTCCCGCGTAGATTAGTCGCAGTACGGCAGCAAGTCCGGCGAGGCGAAAGAGCCAGGTATAGGCGGCATAGAGAAAAGCCCCCAAGTCCATATCGGCACCATTGATCTTAAGGGTGGTGAGGAGCGATGGCTCAAGAGCATTATATCCCTGCGCAAAAACAGGAGTGGGCTCAGTGCCGCAGAGCAACAATATTGCAGTGAGCAATAGGAATATGGATGCGTGACGATGGAAATTAGAAGTTCGCATAGGTGCCACCGAAGATTAGATTGAGCCGAGCGCTTCCCCCCTCGTCTGTGCCGCCAAGAGTACAAGAAAGAACGGCGTTTCCGCTTCCCGGCTTATCTTGGCGGAGCACAAGTATACCAGAGTTCTCAGGGTCGCTGGCTGCGGGGAGATTGTTTATCTGCCACGAAAACGTGGGAGTGCGGCTCTCCGTTGTTCCGAAGTATGCTTCCGCACGGAGGGCCACCTCCCGTTCTCGGAGTGTGTAGGTGTCCCAGTACGCTCGGTTGTAGAGCGTGCCCTGCAAGGGCGACTCCTCATAGAACATTATCTGAGTGCCGTAGGAGCGTAGTGCCAGGGTGCGCTCCGCGACGATAGTTTCGCTACTGTCTGCCACGACTACCTTGATCGACGTATCTTTGAGACTACTGAAGCCGGAGAAGTTTGCTTGATCTTTGCCGTAGCCAGAGAACGTTTCCCGCTTTTGGCCATCTTGATACCAGGTAAAGGAGAGTTCCCGGCTACTCATTTTTTTGCCGCTATTGGTGTAGAGCGATGGGAGAGCTGCCACATGGGCGACGCTGCGATTGTTCAGTAATGATTTACCTTTGTAGGTGGTGGGCACGTAGCCGTCTGCTTCCCAGAGCAGATCTACGTCTGCTGGATTAAAGACGAGCTCCCTCTCTGTTTCTTTGCCGTCTGCGCCGAGCGCTTGAAAATGTACGCGCACGGGTACCCCCGCAGCTCCAGTTTTGAAATTGAACGTGGTTGCGCCTACTCCCTGCCGGACGGGTACGCCGTTTACTGACCACGAGACTATCGCCTTATGCAAGTTGTCGGCATAGCTGATCGCCCGCAACGCAACATCTGTGTAAGAGCCAGGATTTGCAGGCGTCACTTCTATCGTGGCGCTGCCCTGGAGCGCTGATTCTGCGTAGGCCAGAGCTGAAGTGGGCAACCAAGCAAGCACGAGCAGAGCAAGCAGAATCATTCGAACGCCAGGCATTCTTTGTATGATCTTATTGTTGCGCATGGATTGGCTTGATTATGCCATCGTTTGCTACGCCGACCTGCATGGGCCCTGCGGACGTGGGAATGGCGGCACCGAGCTTAAACTTATTGTTACTGAAGAAAGGCATTGCCTGCACTTGTCGCGGTCGTTCGGTACGCATGCCGATTTCGTTGTAATAGGTTAGTTTTCCTACCAAGTCTTCATTTTCTACACCTCGCTGCAGCCCCTCTTCGAGGCTGGACAGCACTTTTGCTTCAGGCCCCCCCGCTGCGACAACCGCTCTTTGTACCGTCTTATTCTGGAGTGCAGACTTGGCAAGCTCGTCGAGTTTTTTATTGTGTTTCAGTGCAAAGACTCCGACTTTAAAGCTCCAGAGTCCAAAGAGTACATTTAGGATAGGAATATAAGGCGCAGCATATTTAAATCCAATCGCGAAGATGTTGCTCCCCTCGGTGACACCATTTAATGTCTTAATTGGTGCAGATATGCCGCAAGATTTCAACATAAACCAAAAGAGAGCGCAGACACAGGCAGAAACAACCGTGTTTAAAATAAGGCCAAAACCAAGCAAAATAAGAATTCCCTTGAACACGTCAGCAAAAAGTCCCAATCCGAACATCACCCAAAGCACTGACGTCGCCACTGGTTCTTGATGTTCTTTTTCCATAGGTTCTCCCCTGCTCTCTTTTGCTTGCACGCCTACGCCTTTTGCGGACTCAGATTTCCCTGCGCTGCCTTCAGTTCCTGCTTCGCGCGCTTGATGGCAAGGAGCTGTGATGGATCGGAGGTAATGATCTGATCTTCGGTGTACGAGGCGATCACTTTAATGGCCACGTGTTTAAGTCCAGCGAAGAAGATCCCCTCCCCCACACTCGATTCAAGGAGCAGATACTTTTCTTCTTCGGTGAGGTTGAAGGTCTTCTGTACCATGTCGATCGAGGCGGGCGACTGCTTCATGAGTACCTGGATTGAGGAGTTGGTAATGATGGGTACGCCGTAGGGGGACTTAAGGAAGTCCTCCACATCTTGCGTGATCGTCGCGATACCAAGGAAATACTTGCGACCGCGCTTGGCCAACCCATACAAGAAGGAGGCGGTGTCGGGTGACTTCATCATAAACCACGCTTCATCGACCACGAGTAAGCGCTTCTTTAAGTCCTTGCGTACATTGTTCCACACATTATGCATCACGATGTGCATGGCGACTGGCTTCAGCTCTTCTTCCATGTCGCGCACCGAGAACACCACAAACTTCTTGTTGATGTCGACGTTCGAGGGCCGGTTGATGAATCCCGCCCAGGTGCCCTGGGTGTACTTGAGCATGCGTTGTGCGAGGGAGGCACCTCCTTCCATACCGGCTAGCACGAGCTCCATGTCGGAGAGAAGCGGGGGCTCCTTGTTGGAGAAGTCGGTCTCGGGGGTAATGTCTTTAAGCGCGTAGGTCTCGGTGATAGCCGAGTCGATGATGGAGTCTTCCTCTGCCGTGAGCCCTCCAAGCATGAGACGGAAGAGGCCAACCAAGTTGATGATATTCGATCGGAGCACATCTGCCAGCGACTCCCCTTCCCCCACGGGCGGCAAGTCGAAGGGGTTGATGTGGTGCTCGGAGGTAAGTGAGATGTTGAAGTAGCGACCCCCAGCAGCTTCGGCTAAGTATTCATACTCACGCTCTGGGTCAATCACAATCACATCGGTGTCGAACATGAGCGTGCGTAAGATCTCAAGCTTGGTGAGGTAGCTTTTACCCGATCCGGCTTTTGCAAAGACTACGCTGTTGTAGTTCTCAAGGGAGAAGCGGTCGAAGAGCACGAGCCCCGAGTTGTGGCGGTTAATACCATAGAGGATGCCCTTGTCAGAGGAGAGGTCGAAAGAAATAAAAGGAAAAAGCGAGGAGAGGGGCGACGAGTTAAGCTTAGAGTTCACCGCAAGCTTGTCGGTTGCGATGGGCATGACGGTAGCGAAGCCCTCTTCTTGCTGGAAAAGGGCTGGCTTCACGTAGACCAGCTTCGACTCCAGAATAGACTTCATCTCAGACTCAGTTTTGTTCAGCTCTTCCAGGGTGTCGGCGTAGATAGTGATGTAGAGGCCAACATCAAAAATGCGCTCTTGCGATTGCTGGAGCTGGTCGCGGAGGTGCTCGATATCCTGATAGGCCACGTCAAGAATGGGATCGCGCACCATGCCTTTGTCTGCACGGATACTGATCTGGCTTTGCACCTCGGCTACCTTCTTCTGGAGCTTGTGAAGGACATCGGCTGTATCGATCGGATGCACCATGATGGAGATATCGAAGATCTTGTCCAAGTTAATGATCGGCGAAAACCAATTCTCCGCGAGGAACCGTGGATAGGAGATCACAAAAAAAGTGCGAGCGATCTTCTCCCCCAGATTGAGCTCCTGGGGCGTGATCTTTAAGGCCGAGGGGGCGACGACGTCCTTCAGGTCAAGCAGCCCTGCCTCATAAATCTGCTGCGGCAAAATGGGCGCGATCACGGGCGTCTCTGCTCCCTCCCCTTCTTTTTTCCCAAATAGTCCAAAGAGTGCCATATCGTATGAAGAGATAAGAGTTATGAGGTAAGAGCTAAGAAGGATTTCGTTTTCAGCATGAGCCCCTGGAGCACCTTGTGTGCTAAATCTGCCTGAGACATGAGCTCATTATAGTCGCCAGCGGGCAGATAACCAACATCAAATGAGGTAATAATTTGATTCTTCAGCTCCGTCAGAGAACCTTGTGCTAAATAGTAGAATTGGAGCCTCTCCTTATTTCCGCGCCTACCAAAGCCCTCTGCAATATTGGATGTGACAGAAACAGCAGCTCGCCTCATTTGGTTGGTGATCCCGTAGATCTCCTCTTTGGGGAATTTGGTTGTCTTTTTGTAGAGCATGACTGTTAATTCATGTGACTTCTGCCAGGCAATTAAGTCCCTGAATTCTTTGATTGCGCTGGTTTGCATTTTCTTACCTCTTAGCTCTTGCTTCATAACTCTCGAAAAACCAATTGTTAATTTACTGATTAACAATTGGTTTTTCGAGCTCGCCGGGGTTAAAGATTTTGTAATACAGCTCCACGAGCTCTTCGGTGCCAAGCGGAATAGTGCGCACCCCGGTACGGGAGAGCCCCTGCTCGACGACGCTTGCGCGCTGCTCTATTTGGCTGCGATTCTCCTCGAAGGTCTGTTTCTGGAGGGCGGCATCAGCAGCAGCGTCCTTTTTGCCGAAGAGTCCCTTGAGTAGCCCTCTCCCCTGTGCGGCGCTGAGGAGGGGTGGTGTATAGGGAATGACGACAAAGAAGTTCTTCGTCATGATGCTCGTGCTCTCGGTGAAGTTCTTAATAAAGCCGATGTATTCTTTGATCTGGATTTTGATAAGGTCATTCGTCTGCTTAGCCAAGCGTTCTTCGAGTGTGGCTAAGTAGGGGCGGATGTCGAGGCGGCGAGATTCGATGTGGAATTGCACCGTAAAGTCGAGCGAGTTCAAGAAGTTCTGAAACTGGAAGATGATCGCCTGCTGTTCGTCGCCGCTCTTGAGCGCAAAGTTGAGTGACGACGCCATGAGAATAAGGCACATGGTGCTGTCTTTGAGCACTACAATGCCATCCCGAATCTCCTCGATCGGCACGAAGTCTTGCGCTACCTTTCCTTTGTTGTTTGCAGTTTCTGCCATGTTATTTCAGGGTATCGTGAATATCGAGACTCCAAGATAGCTCCTTCAGTTTGTTCCGCGAGAGGGTTGGAGCCATGGTCTCAGGAATCACCGCACCGGCTTTTGTCGGTGTCGCGAGCACCGGCTTCGGCCGCTTATTCCACAGATAGAGCTTGTTTGAGAAGTAGTACTTTATCCCTGACTGGAGGGCGATGATGAATGGCCGGTCGTTGATCTTGTAGAACACGAGCGCCCAGGTAAAGAGGGCAAGTGCGATCATGAGCGGGTAGGCGAGGAATGTGGGCAACATCCGTTTGAGTAGGTAGATGCCCCCACCTCCTCCGAGAAGAAAGATGAGCTGCTTGAAGGTGAAGGGCCCAATGATCGTGTCTTCGACCTCAATGAATTGTGGTACCTGGAATTGCATTCTCTTTTCTTTATTATACCCCTCTTTCTGTCCTGCTCCCTAGGGAAAACCTTTGTAATTGACACCTAGCTTCTTTCGTCTATACTGGTGTGATCTCTAGGAAAAAGCACTTCGCAGGGTTCCGTCCCTACGCGGTGCTTTTTCGTTTGTATTCCAAGCGTGTTTGCAGGCTATTCATGAACATCATCTTTCCTTTCGCCGTTTGTTTGAGTAGGCTGGAACAATGTTGCATGTCTGGACTGAGAACCGCCGCAAGCTTCTCTTGGTCGTAGAGATACTGCACCAGTGAATAGAAATCACCGTCACTCGAAACAAGTACAGCCTTGTTATACCGGGGCAGTTCAAGGGCAGCGCACAGTACCAGGTCAGCATCAACATTTCCTTTAATTTTGCCATTTGCATCAGGAATTGTTGGCTTAAACTTTAGGGTGAAACCAGCATCCTGTAAGGTGTCGTAGAGTGGTTGATTCAAGGCGACAAAGCCAATGAAACAGTAGGCCTTCTGAACCGAATATTTTTCGCGGAGGTACGTGCGGAATTTCTTATAGTCCAATTTCCACCCAAGTTTTCGGAGGCCAAGATTCAGATTCTGGCTATCAATAAATGCGAAATTGTTCTCTTGCTTTTGCATGTGTTTACACCGGCATCTCTCGGTAGGGATCGTTCGTGGTTGCGGTAGCGGCAGAATTGGTCACTGCTCCTGCTTTTTCATCGAGAATAGAAGCGTATGTGGGGCTACTCTCTGTACCCGTATCCGTATGAGGACTGTCTTCTGCGGTAGCCACATCCGAAGACAGTCCTCTGGAATCATCCTCCGAGTTCGTACCCGGAAGCCTTGCTTCTGGTCCTGAGTTAGAAGCAAGGCTTCCAACTCCCTCCGCAGGCACACTCCCCACCTCCTCCCCTCGCACCCTGTCTACTACCACATACCGCCGCCCGGAAATGGGGGTGGGGGTTGGTCTTTGAATCTCTTGGAGCAGACTTTCTCGATCGGTGGGATTGCTCGAATGGGCAGCCAATTCCATGAGCGACTCACGCACAGGTTGGAAAACCAGGGTATTCATATCTAGCGCAATACTTGCAACTTCGCTCGAATCTATCGGGAGTTCGCGTCCAAGACTTTCGGTGAATTGGTCAGGTCGAAGGATGCCGTAGAGGACACTCAGTGTTAGCCGCTGCAAGGGCTCTAGTTGATCAACATGCAGCTTGTGCTTCTGACGGACAACTTCGAAGGCTTCTTCCGTGTCGGTTGAGAGTATCGCGTTCTGTAGTTGCTTGGGTAATCGATTGTATATTTCGGAATATTTCATACGTCCCATTTATCATTAGCCCTAAGAAAATTAAGTACTGTTAGGTCAACACCCGCCCCTGGCCGTTCCAGCTCTGCTTTAATGGCCGCTTTTTTAAGTGGATCAATATCGTTTAACCGCTGCAAGGTCGCTTTCGTTATTTCGGGGTGAATGTAAAGACGTCGCTGGGCGTCCGTGAAAAGCTTGGGGGCATGCTTTTTAAGAAGTTCAGTCGGCATCGCCTGGAGTGCCCGTTTGATCTCGTCGCTATTTGTGCTCGTGTTGAGTATGGAAAGGTATTGTAGCCCCTGCACACCCTTCTCCAAGCTCTCCTTACCGCCACTGCCAAGAGAGTTTTTAAGTCGCTGAGCAAGATTGTGTCGTGGTGTGCCTGTACCCGAGGCTTCTAATTGATATAAGAGAGCCGCCCGGTCTTCTGTTTTTATTGAACGGAAGAACTCCTCCTGATCTACGGGATTATTCTTGAGTTCCTCCAGTTGGTCTATTTGGCCGCCAGTATCGCCTTCTAGGCTTATGGCGACAACCGCCTTTCTTGTTTCGTAGTCGTAACCCTCGATTTCATCTAAGGTTGATTTATAAGTAGCTGCTTCGGGGTCAGTTCCCAATGACCTTGCTTTCATTATCCGCTCAACGGCAATCTTGCTGGCATTATCGAGCGCCTTGTATGCTTCATAGCGCGCTTCGGGTTTCATCGATTTTAACAAGACCGACTGTTCTTGCGGCTTCCCTCGGAGCACCACCATGCGTTCCCCCCCGATATTTTCTTTGAGGGGTTGGCTCAAGAAATCGTTACCTCGATCATCTTTTCCTTCCAATTTCGCCTTCACCGGGGACTCCAATTTCTTGTAGAACTCTTTTTGTTCTTCAGCGGACATCTTGCCCATAAACTTCGAAAGCTGCGCCGGGTCTTTGTCGACGCCCTTGGCCCTGGCTTCTAGGTGCAGTGTATCAACCTTCTGTTGCAGTTCTTTCTTTGGTCTTTCGCGCTCGTCAATGCGAGCCTGGAGCAGATCTCTCGTTGCCTTTCCTGATTCCGCCTGTTCCTTCGTTCGCTCTTCCGCTGATGGTGCGAGGCCTTTAAAATCTTTACCTGCCACAAAGCCGAAACTACTGTTTGCACCGCCCATCACCTCAGCGTTAATTGTTTTAAGTGTATTCCCAATCCTGCCTCCACTTCGCTTATCAATATTGGCGGCTGCTCTTGCTGCAAGGCCGGCGCCTGGAATGTACGATGCGGCTTTCCCAATGCCGCCTAGTCCTGCCCCAGTAAATCTTTTTGCCAAGTCCATTGCCCCGTCTGCACTGCCTTCTCCCACATCAAGCGCTGCCGCAACCGAGAGAGCCATGAAGCCGATGCCGATCATGCCGGCCACGATACTCTGCACGAAGCCAGATACTCCTGTGGCGTTGAGCGCCCCGCCCACCTGGAGTGCCACAAAGAGACTGAGGTAGAGGAAGAACATATAGGCCGGGAGCGAAGCGAGCGCTGCCCAGTAGCGTTTCCAGTAATCTTGAGCTCGCTTTTCTGTTCCCGGATTGAGCTCGAGTATCCAAGGGGCCGCAGAGAGAGGGATCAGGAAGAGCAGGGTGAGTGAGCGGTAGCCCACAAGCGCCGCACCAAAGATTAAGACAAAAGTGAGTGCCAAGAGCACAAAGATGTTATAAATGCTCGAAAGCAGGATGGTCATCATTTTTCCAAGAGCATCCCCTGTTTTTCCCACATTGCGCGCCTTGGTTTCACTCAGCACGTTAAACATTGGCCAGGCAATGGTCCTATCGATGCGGAAGCTCGAGAGCCAGCCGTCATCCAATTTTGGCGCATCAAACTTGTTTTGCTCTTCCGGTTTGAGCGCTTTATAGAACTGCAGCGCTACGATGTTTGACACGTCCACTCCTGCTCGGGTGAGGGGAAGGCTGAAGTTGATGAGTAGCGCGGCGAGAAGAATGGCGGGCACTCTTTTCTTCCAGTCCCCCGGGTTAATGAGGTTGCTCCCGACGATGGTGCCAAACCCTACGTACAGCAAAAGGATAATAAAGAATAGATTGCAGAAGTCTCGCACGATTACCCAGATCTGTACCAAGGGGCCGCCCGTCTCCAAGTATTTATGAAGGTCGAGAATGGCAAACTTAATGGTGAAATCAAGAACAATACTTGCCACGACGGCGATGAGCCCAATAATGTATTCTGTATAGTAGCTTACTTGGTACGCACCATAGAGTACGCAATCCCTTAGAGAGAAATAAATAGGGTTTATCGAACAGTTTATGGGGAGGTCGCCGGAGCGATCCTCGGCATTGATCACACCTGGCCCAGAAGCTGCGCCTGTACCAGCGCCCGGGAACGCTCCTCTACCGGCCGCCGATGCGCCGACCGTACCACCGGTTGACTCAAGGACGTTGTTGGTGAAGCCCTGGGTAACTTGTTGGACCTGATCTCGAATTTGCGTATTCGTGCGGGTAACACTTGCATCGGCAGCTCTTCCCGAGTCGTCCGCAACCGGGGCGGCGAAGAGGTAGTCTGGGGAAAAATTAAACAGACCAAACAAGGCGATGATGGTGACGAAGACTTTGGTGCTGATGTGGAGAGGCTCTTTCATGTATTAGCGTAGGCGAACCGTCGTCGCATCCCTTGTCTCCCCTGCCGGATTCTGGCACGACATCTTGTATTCCAGCTGTGTTGGCAGCGTAGACTCGGTGTCTACATGGCCGGTGATGCGGAGCGCATTTTCTACGACGGTGTATTCGTACTTGTGGAATTCGTTATAGATTGCTGACGTCGGGGGGATGCGCGCAATGGTGTCACGTATCAGTGCCGCAATCGCACCTGCTTCGATGATTCCCTTATCGTTCATCTGCGTTGCTTCGATGAACGTGCTTGTGGCCTGGCCATTCATGGCAAACGTAAGGACCCAGCCGGTGTCAATGCCCCGCACATTCGGGGTGTAGAGCGTAGTCTGAGATACTCTTGTCGCGTTTGTTGTGCCCGGCTTGGTCCCCATGGTGAGCGATGTGGTGAATGCGCGGGATTGGTCGGGCTCCACCTGTTCGCTCACGGGTGCCCTGATGGCGACATAGCTACGGAAAGCGTTGGGCAAAAAGATTCGCTGCGAGCAGATGCTACCCGCACACTGTGGTGCGATCTCCCCTCCTGCTTGTATGGCCGTTGTGCTTGCGAGTGTGGTAGCGGTGCCATCGCCGAAGG
>Ga0208246_1000330_pt1 | contig 40520 bp, 34 predicted proteins | sample RifOxyD2_FD_184039 | JGI IMG/M metagenome (GOLD analysis project Ga0208246, IMG submission 184039) | Soil microbial communities from Rifle, Colorado - Rifle Oxygen_injection D2 (SPAdes) | ecosystem: Environmental > Terrestrial > Deep subsurface > Rock core/Sediment | place: Rifle, Colorado... | reverse complement strand
TTGTAAAAGGAAATCCATAGGCTATAACATCTGCAATAAATTCTTCTACCAAAGATACGTCCCCAGACGATTTTATCTCTTCAAAGCTTCTATATAACTCTTTTATCGGGCTTCTTTCTATTGTCTTCTCCAAATCAAAAGATACTACCTTTTTATATATCATTTCATAAGAACATAAGTTTGGGCTGTGCCCTCACGCTTTTTCCTGCCTATGTCTCCTTACTTCGCTTTCGAAAAATAAGTCATGAAGTTTCAACTAAATTTCTAAAATTCATTATGCTATACTTATTTCATGCCTAAACAGTTAAAAATCTCCCCCGTGCAAGGGCTACAAGGTGAAGTTTCGCTTCCAGGCGACAAGTCGATTTCCCATCGCGCGATCATGTTGAGCTCGCTGGCAAGCGGAGAAAGCATTCTCCACAATTTTCTACAGTCTGAAGATTGCATCGCAACCGCCAATTGCTTCCGTGAAATGGGGATACAAATAAAGTTTGAAGGAGATAAAGCTTTTGTCGTCGGCAAAGGATTGCAAGGGCTTTTCCGACCAAGTAAAACTCTTGATGTTGGCAATTCCGGCACAACAATGCGGCTCCTTTCCGGAATGCTTGCAGGGCAAAAATTTGAATCACAAATTACTGGCGACTCTTCAATACAAAAAAGACCGATGAAAAGGATTATAGCGCCTCTCTCTCTTATGGGAGCAAAAATAGAAGGAATTCAAGGGGCTAAAAATGAGATATTCCCTCCGCTTAAAATCACAGGAACCAAACTTTCGGGAATTGAGTATAATTTAAAGGTTGCTTCCGCGCAGGTCAAGTCAGCAATACTTCTTGCAGGCCTTTATGCAGGCGGGCAAACAACTATCATTGAACCCATCCAGACGAGAGACCATACCGAGAGAATGTTCGGTTTTTTTGGCATCAATTTAACGCGGTTTAATAGAGAAATTTCCATAGAAGCCCCAAATGATTTTGTGGGTCGAGAAATTTTTGTTCCGGGAGATATTTCTTCCGCCGCCTATTTTATCGTGTCCGCGCTTATCGTTCCAAATTCTAATATTACTATTAAAAATATCGGAACAAATCCTACAAGGACAGGGTTTCTCCAAGTTTTAAAAAAAATGGGCGCACAAATTGAGATTGCAGACGAAGAGGTTTTATCGGGAGAACCGAGAGCCACAATTAAAATTAGAAAGCAGATCGTAGCGACACAAAATCTTGTGCCGTCTGCAGGGTTGAAAGGGATCGAAATTGGTGGGGAGATAATTCCAAATATAATTGATGAGATTCCTATTCTTGCGGTTTTGGCGACACAGGCTGAAGGGATCACAATTATAAAAGATGCAGTGGAACTTCGTGTGAAAGAGAGCGACAGGATAAAGACAACAGTTTCCGAGCTTAAAAAGATGGGCGCTGATATTTCCGAAAAAGAGGATGGGATGGTAATTCACGGACCAACAAAATTAAAAGGGGCAAAAATCCAAAGCTATGGAGACCACAGGATAGCAATGTCAACCGCCATTGCAGGACTTGTTGCGGAGAGCGAAACAATAATAGAAGAAGCTGCTTGCATTGAGACTTCTTTCCCAGGATTTGAAGCGCGGATTCAACAATTGATTACTAATAGCTTATATATCTAAAAAATCGTAGGTACACAAGACTTATAAATTGGAGGAAATATGTTATCAATTTTTTTCTTAGCGTTAATATTTTCTATGTTGGCAGTTTTAATGTTAAAGCCAACTATTTTTGCATTTAAAATTTTTCCTAAAGCAGTTAAAGCCCGCCTTTTAGTTTTATTTTTACTTATTTCTATTGCTTCAAGTTGTTTTTTTGTTTCTTTATTTATAGAACGAGCCAGAATGCCTTATAACGAGCTCGGCAGATATTTTGATAGCGATCATGTAGTTGTGTATTTTGAACAAGCAAAGGAAATTTATGGAATTTTTGCTTTTCTCTCTTTAGTCTCTACTATGGTTATTTTATATGCTATTTACAAAACGAATAAAAAATGAAATGGATTATAAACGCAGGCATATATAATCCTCTAAAAATCATTCGCATAAAAATAGGATAAAAAAACTATACAAATCTTCTGATTTCTGAAAGAAGGATATTTTTAAAATCTTTTATTATCCGTTGATGCCCTTGGGGTAAAAATTGCGACAACTCATTTTTAAACCCTATTTTTGTCTTCTCAACAATCGGCAATATCCTTTTTAGAATGTTTTTTTCAGGAATAAGGTTGGCTCTAAGCATAAAATAAAGATCAAAAAAATCTCTTGGTTTCTGCCGATTAAGCAATGCTTCTATTTTTTCAGAAATTAACTCCTCTTTTTTAAGGGAAACAATTGTATAAGAACTAATATAAGGATTCTCAATTAAAACAATTTCTCCTTTTGGCGTTTTTTTTCTACTTGATAACTCAAATGAAATTGTAAAAGCATGACTTATCAATTTCACGCTTATTATTGCCAAAAACCCGCCGGAAGTCATTTTCGATTCTTCTATATCTATTTTAAGCCCCTCAGCCTCCAGCTTCAAAAAAGTCCCTTCCAATAAATTTTCTATGGTCTGTTTATGGATGTTAGGAGCAGAAAAATCTAAGTCTTCAGAAAACCGCGGGCTACGATAAACAATTCTTAATGCCGTCCCACCTTTAAATAAAACAGATTCTGATTTTTCCTGCAAATAAAAATAATGTAAAAATAGATTTTGTACATATTCTCTTGCAACATTAAGTAAACTTGTTTGTGTTTTTATCGCTAATTCTTTAATTTGTTGTTCTGATAACATTTTTTATCCACTCCAAAAACGGTTGCTTGCCAAAAAGCGAGACATAGGAAAACAGCTTTTTTTTATTTATATTCTTTATATTTAGCCTGTCATTCATCGTTTTCTTTTTAAGAAATATATAATAAAAATAATCTGCCAAGGCTTTTTCTTTTTCTGCAATTTGAATTTTTTCATCGCCAACCTTTATTAGTTTATATCCTGTAAAAGCATTCCTCTTTATTTTGTGATAAATAAAATTTTGTCCGTTAACCACAAAGCTTCTTGTTGTTCGTGTCGTAACAGATGTATGGGAATAAACAATTTCTGGAATTATATTATAATAGGAAAGCGCCGTTTCAAAGGAAATATATGATGGCTCATACAGTTTGTTCGCAATAAAATATGATGACGGCATTTTATTCTTTAATGCGTACAAACCGCCTTTAAGTCTTACAAAAAGCCCCTTTTTGGTATATCTTTCCAAAAGTTTTTGTGCGGCTATTTTGGATATCCCCAAAAGCCTCTTAAATTCAACCTTTGAAAAGACCAGAAAACCGCTTTCTAACACCTTAGCTTGTATTTCTATCAGTTTCATTTTTCTACCATATATGGTAGATTATTGAAACGGCATTGTCAAGCGGTTCCCTCTAAAAATCATTCACATAAAGATATGATAAAAGGTCAACCAGTAATTTTATGCCTATAAAAACAATGAGGACAAAAATAGAATGTGCGGCAGAGGGGAATGTCCATAAAACAAAAACAGAGAGAAGAAGAGCTCCCAAGTCAGGATAAGATGCCTTTATAAGTTCCAAAGAGGCGGAAAGCTTTTGCCCGTCAGTTGTCTTTTGAAAACCTCTATCCTTTATAAAATCGGAAACAAACCTTATAAGATAAGAGAAGAAGGCGGCAATACCCGCAAGTCCAACCTGCTTTATATAAGAAACAAAAGCAACCGCAAAATTATTTAAATTATAAACTCCCGAATAAGCAAAATAAAGATTCATAATTAAAGATAAAAACAATGCCTGAAAGCCCAAAAAATAAGAGATTAAAAGATAGAGCTGTGTGTTTTTATCCTGCATCAAAGAAAATTTTGCGCTCTGGAACAAGACAATAATGCAAGCTTCAAACCAAAAGAAAAATATTACAGAAAAAAGATCCCATTTTTGAAACAAAACTCCGTATAAAGGTAAAAGATACGCGAATAATATACTACCAATCGAAAAAACATGTTTCAGATTTTTCATAAGCGTTTCCTCCTGCGAAAAAAATCAGCCCTTGACGCATTTTACCATTTAAGGTTAAATTGTCCCAGATGGAGATTTAACTTTGAAGGGGGAATGACAAATGGGTGCAATAAAAGATTTGCTGGATAAGGCATTTAAAATGTATTGCAAAATGTTTGGCGGCGGAGAAGATTATTGGGAAAAAACTATGGGTCTTGAAAAAGGTGAATATCCAGTCCAAACATGGAATGCACAATACGATGTCGATATCTCTGCTGGAAAACAGATTGGGGGAGCTCTTTTAGGAATAAAACATAGAGGAAAAAACCTTTTAGTTGGAATTACAAATAATGATAGATTTGCCATAGCCGAAGTAGAAGATAAAGAAAATGAGCCTCTTGTTTTTAATAAAACAAACAAGCCTAAAATAGAAGAGACGAAAGACAGGAAATTAAGCGGAAGGATGGCAACCACAAAAGGTCATGAAAAAGCAAAGTCGCTGACCGTTTTTTGGGATGAGGATGAAGTTAGAATCGCCGTTCCAGAATCTGCGGCGGAGCAGATTTTAGCATGGGTTAATTCTTAGTTTAAGGGATGGAATATTTCATGACAAATATAAATTATTATGAAGCTACTTATTACTCCTAGTTATCTATCCTCTTATTTTGTAAAAATACAACTCTTATAAAATTTCTTCTATAATAATATATTAAAAATTAGTAGTAGTAAGAGCTGTTGATATGTGGAAAAGTCTAATTTTTTCTGTTTATAATTTAAAAATTATTAAATCTTTTACACAACCAATTATCTGTATGTTAATAAACTTGATTATTCTTGAACTTATCTACAGCTTATTTGTTTTATATCCACAGTTTTTGGGGATAACATTTGTTTATTATCGAAGCTTTTAGAAAAAAAGCCTTTAGTCTACAAAGCAACCTATAGCTTTTAAGCGGTAATAGTTGGGTACATCGGAATGAAGAATTGGGTTTAGAGAATAGCAGTTGAGTTTAAGTATTTTTTTAAGTTTATTTTTATGTTTTTAACAGCTTCTGTTATATCTTTATCTATTTTTAAGGCGTTTTTTATTTTTTCATAAGCGTGAAGGACAGTTGTATGATCTCTCCCACCAAACTCCTCCCCTATCTTTGGTAAAGAACCTTCGGTCAACTCCCGACATAAAAACATGGCTACTTGTCTTGCAGTTGCAATCTCTTTTGTTCTTATTTTTGCTGACATATCATCAATTTTTACACTATAATATTCGGCTGTCGCTTTTTTAATTGAGTCTGCTGATATAGAAGTCTTTGTTTTTACAGGAGAGACAAGGTCTTTTAAAACTTGCTCGACAAGAGAAATTGAGATATCTGTATTTGATAAAGAGGCGAAAGCAACAACTCGTATTAAGGCCCCTTCCAGTTCTCTAATGTTGGTGTCGATTTTTGAGGCGATAAATTGCGTTACTTCATCCGGAACAGTTAAATCTACAAGTTCTGCTTTTTTTCTTAATATTGCGATTCTTGTTTCAAAATCTGGAGACTGAATATCTGCAATTAAGCCCCATTCAAACCGAGATCGTAATCTATCTTCTAATGTTGGAATTTCTTTTGGTGGCCGGTCAGAACTTACAATTATTTGTTTGTTAGCTGAGTGAAGAGTATTGAATGTATGAAAAAATTCTTCTTGTGTCCTCTCCTTGCCTGCTAAAAATTGTATGTCATCGACCATCAAAAGATCTATGTTTCTGTATTTATTCCTAAAATCTTGCATTTTTCCTTGTTGGATAGATGTAATTAATTCATTAGTGAACATTTCACAGGTTATATAGAGTACACGAACCTTGGAATTTTTCTTTAGAACACTATATCCGACCGCCTGCATTAAATGTGTCTTTCCGAGCCCTACCCCACCATAAACAAATAAAGGATTGTAAGCTGTCGCCGGAGCCGCAGCTACAGCTAACGCTGCCGCATGCGCGAATCTGTTTCCGTTTCCAACAACAAACATATCGAACGTATATCTTGGATTTAAGTAAGCAAATTGAACGCTTCTTGCCACATGATCATTCTCCTCAGATATTCTTCCCTGAGTATCTAATGTTGGCGTCTGAAATAAATTTGTATGGCCTGAAGTAAAGATTATTTTTTGAATTTGAGGATATATTGACTGAATTTCTGCTTCTAAAATTGTTATGCAATGCTTGGAAAGCCACTCTTTTATTACATCATGAGGGATACCAATCTCTAAAACATTATCTTTAAATGCTATCGGTTTTGTTGAAGAAACTAGTGTTTCATAAATTGGCTTATTAACACTCTTTTCAATAGATGGCAAGAGTTCTGACCATATTTTGTGAATATCTAATATATCATTCACTTTTTGCACACCTTATCCACAATAATTATCCACACCTTTTTACTGGTTATCAACAGAGTTATCCACAGCAGTTTTGATTAAATGTATTGATAAGTTATCATATTATAAAGATATTGAGATCCCCTACCCCGTCTTAATAATTTTTTATCAATAATTAATTTCGACATAATGTTACCATCAATCCCTTGTAATATCAAGCAGATTTATCCCTGTATCAAAAGAGAGGAATGTTTACTTATTGACATATGTAACAATATTTTTGTATAATGAAACGTTATGACAAAAAGAACTTATCAACCACATAAGGTGAGAAGAAAAAGAACTCATGGTTTTTTGGTCAGAAAAGAGACGCGTGGCGGACGAGCTGTTTTAGCAAATAGAAGAAGAAAAGGCAGAAAAAAACTATCGGTTTGAAATCCCTGAAAAATAGAGAGTTTGAAGAGGTTTATAAATCAGGAAAGAAATTTTATTCAAGTTTTTTTACTCTGTTTTTTTTATCTTCACAAGTTTTTAAATATGGACTTGTTGTTAGTAAGAAACATGGTTCATCTGTTTGTAGAAATAAAATAAAAAGACGGCTTAAAGTTATAATTGGAAAAATTGAGAGTAAATTATTGGCCCCTTGTTTTATAGTCATAATTCCTAAACGAGGAGTTGCCAGTCTTAATTTTGAGGAACTAGTTGAAAAATTTATTAATACAGCAAAAAGAGCAAAAATTATACATTAGATTTATTTTGTTTTTTATTGCTCTTTATAGAAAAATATCTATATTTAAACCTCAGGCTTGTAGGTATTATCCTACTTGTTCTCAGTATGCTTATGAAGCAGTGCAACAATATGGAGCAAAAGGTGTTTTTATTGCTCTCATGAGAATTTTAAGATGTAATCCATTTTTTAGAGGGGGCTTTGATCCATTAAAATGAGTTGGCTTATTGATATAATGTTGGCCGGTTTAAATTTTTTCTACTCCTATACTGGAAACTATGGTTTTTCTATAATTTTTCTTACAATATTGATCAATATGGCTCTTTATCCTCTTACTTTATCCTCTATTGTTCAAATGTCTGCGCTACAAAAGATTCAACCAAAAATTCAAGAAATACAGAAAAAATTTAAAGAAAAGCCGGCAGAACTCCAAAAAGCGTTGTCAGAAATATATAAAAATGAAAAAGTCAACCCATTTGGCGGTTGTTTGCCGATGCTATTAAAAATTCCTTTTTTTATAGGTTTTTTTATGGCCTTACAAAGTACTCAGTTTAAATCAATTATTGCTGATCCATCTGTAAATTCTTCTTTTTTATGGATAGCAAACTTAGCAAAACCGGATCCTACCTATACAATGATTATATTAATTGCCATATCAACGTATCTATCTCAAAAATCGATGCCTAATGCAGCAAGTAATCAGCAAATGGCCGGATTTAACATGTTTATGCCAATTTTTATTGCTTTTGTAAGTATATCTTTTCCTGCAGGGGTTCAGCTATATTGGATTGCCTCAAGCTTGGTGGGGGCTGCCCAGCAATTTTTTATAATGAAGTACGTTGTTTTGAAAAAAGAGAGTTTTTAAAATTAGTTTATTTGTTACAATGTTTCACGTGAAACAATTTTATTTGTTTTTGAGAGGAGAATAAATTATGAAAAAGATTAAAATAAAGGGTAAATCTGTAGATGAGGCTAAGGCGAATGGGTTAAAAATATTGGGAATTAGTGAGGATGAGGCTGTTATACAAATTTTAAAAGAGGGAAAGCCTGGGGTTTTAGGGGTTTTTGGCGGAGAAGAGGGCGAAGTTGAGATAAGAGAAAAAATTTCCATAGGGGAGGACGCTAAAAATATACTTCAGGAGCTTATAAATGGACTCTCCTTAATGGCTTTGGCTGAGTTTGTCTCTGAAGAGGATAATTCGGTAGCATTAGAGGTTAAGGGGGAGGATTTGGGGAAGATTATAGGAAAAGAGGGGGGGATGTTAAAGGCTTTGCAGCTTCTCGTTTCTGCTATGGTTAGTAGAGATTTTGAGAGGAGAATCTATGTTAATATTGATGCTGGGGGGTATAGAGAGAAGCATGAGCAAGCTCTTTGCAGGATAGCAAAAGATGCTGCAAAAGATGTTGAAGACTCTGGGGTAGAAAAGATGTTGCCTCCAATGTCCTCCGGAGATAGAAGAATTATTCATATTGCATTAAAAGAAAATTCTAATATTAAGACTTATAGTGAGGGAGAGGGGCCTGAGAGGCGTTTAATTATAGCACCTAATAAATGATTGTTAGGTATTGTTTGTGTGTTGATTAAAGGCGAGGGGTTGTTTTCTCGCCTTTTGTTTTTAGGCATTGTTGCAAAATATAAGATTTTGGTAGTTTTTATCATACTGAGTTTGTTTATGGTTTTATGAAATCTGCTTTGAGTTTAAGGGTTTGCTATGACAACCAAGGTTGGATTTGTATGGATGGTGTATTGTGTATGGACTTGGATTTTAATGATACTATAGCTGCGATTTCTACCCCCTTGGGTTTTGGCGGGATTGGAGTTGTTAGAATCAGTGGGCCGCAAGCTTTTTCTATTGCTGTGAGTATTTCGGATATAAAAATGCCAGAATCTCATAGGGCTTATCATAAGTGGCTTTCAGGTAATATTGATGAAGTTGTAATAACCTTTTTTCGTTCTCCCAAAAGTTATACAGGAGAAGATATTGTTGAAATTTCCTGTCATGGCAGTCCTGTTGTTGTCCGACGTCTTTTGGCTCTGATTTTGGCTAATGGGGCGAGGCTGGCAGGAAGAGGGGAGTTCACGAAAAGAGCTTTTTTAAATAATAAAATTGATTTAATGCAGGCAGAATCTGTTTTATCATTAGTCTCTGCTCAATCCGAAGCCATTGCTGATTTATCTACAGCCCAGCTTCATGGTAAGCTATCAGCAGAAATTAACGCCCTTAAAGATAGTCTTGTTTCTATTTTATCAGAAGTGCAAGCCTCGATAGATTTTCCGGATGATTTTGGCCCTCTTGATCCTTTAGAGAAAAAAATAGCTGATTTTATAAATACCTTGGATTTAATTTTATCTAATTGTTCGTATGGTAAGCTTATTAGAAATGGAGTAAATGTTGTTATTGCCGGTAAGCCTAATGTTGGAAAATCCAGTTTATTGAATGCTTTATTGCGAGAGAGCAGGGCAATTGTCACGGCTATTCCTGGGACTACCAGGGATGCAATTGTTGAGGGGTTGAATATTAAGGGTTTTCAGTTTAATATTATTGATACAGCAGGAATTAGAAAGACTAACGAGTTTATTGAGCAACAAGGGATTAATATTGCTAAAAAATATATTGAATTGGCAGATCTTGTTCTTTTGGTTTTGGATGTCTCGCAGCCTTTAGATGCAATGGATGATGAGATGCTTGATTTGATAAAAAACAGAGAGAGTATAAAGGTTCTTAATAAGATAGATTTGGGGGTTGTTTTAACGCAGGAAGGGGTTAAGGTCTCTGCGTTTAAAGGGATGGGTATTTTGGAGTTAGAAGAGGCCATGCTTGACTTTGTTATTACGAAGAAGGGAAATAATTCAGATGTTGTTTTGACTACAGAAAGACAGGCAGATTGTTTAAATAAGGCAAAAGGAATATTGCAGGAAATAATAAAGGATATTACTATTAAAGTATCTATGGATATTGTTTCTGTTAAAATTCAAGAAGCAATTGAAGCCTTGGATGAAATGTCAGGGATAAGGGTGGGGGATGAAGTGTTAGATAGAATTTTCTCTCAGTTTTGTGTTGGCAAGTGAACCTCTAAGCTCATGCAAAAAATTTTTGGCGTGAGTGCCGTGGTAAAAAATATTATCTTTTTATGGGTAAAATGTTTCACGTGAAACATTTTACTCCGATTATGAAATCAGGGTTCATAATCGAGCAGAATTCTGGCGGAGGGGTGGAAATTTCCTCTTGGTGGGCAGGGATAAAAATTTTTAAAAATTAGATAGTTAAAAAGTTGATTTATAGATGAAAATAATATATTTTTGAAAGGAGCTGTGGATAAGTTATGAGCCAAATAATTGATGGGAAGGGGATTGCTTTAAAGCTTAGAGATGTGTTGAGTGTCGAGGTGGAAAAATTAAAAAGAGAGAAAGGGGTTGCGCCAAAGCTTTGTGTTATTCTGGTGGGAGATGACCCTGCTTCTCAGCTTTATGTTAGAAATAAAGAGAAGGGCTGTATTGCTGCCGGAATTGACTCTGAGACCCTTCGTTTTCCTTTTAATATCAAGGAAAATGAGCTTATTTCTGTTGTTGAAGAATTAAATTCTGATAAATCTGTTCATGGAATTTTGGTGCAATTGCCTTTGCCGGTTGGGGTTAATGAAAAAAAGGTATTGGAAAAGATATTGCCACAAAAAGATGTTGATGGCTTTCATATTGAAAACCTGGGGAGATTGTTTCGGGGCGAGGCTCCGCTATTTGTTCCTTGTACTCCAAAAGGGGTTATGGAGTTAATCTTATCCACAGGTGTGGATATCTCTGGGAAGGAGGCTGTTGTGGTTGGGCGTAGCAATATTGTAGGTAAGCCTATGGCTATTTTATTATTAAATGCCCATGCGACTGTCACCATTTGTCATTCCAGAACAAAGAATTTAGGAGATGTTGTTAGGCGAGGGGATATAGTTGTTGCGGCGGTTGGAAAAGCAAATATTATCACGGGAGAGATGATTAAGCTTGGCGCTATTGTAATTGATGTTGGTATGAATAGGGTAGGCGACAGATTTTGTGGAGATGTCGATTTTGACTCAGTAAAGGGAAAAGCCTCTTTTGTAACTCCTGTTCCGGGAGGGGTTGGCCCTATGACGATTGCAATGTTGCTTAGAAATGTAGTGGAGGGGGCCAAAAGGACAATATCAGGGTGAATAATTGGGATTAACGTCTTTTTGGATATATAATTAGAGGAGGAGACAAAGGATTTGTTTCAACGGCTTCTGGCAAAAAAGCTGTTCAAGTAGTATCCAAGCTGCAAGGACATAGAGCTAAGGACTAATATGGGGATCAGAAAAGCATTGACTCATAAGGTTGTCAACCCAAAGACAGGAGAGGCAGCATATATCGAAACAACAACTGAAGACACGGGCTTAAAAGAAAAAATAACCTCGCTAAAACCCTTGGGACACTAAATGTCCTAAGTCAGGAAGAATAATTCGAAAAAATAAAAAATTATGCCGCTAAGATCGGAATAGTCCATCATTTTTAAAATTCCAAAACATAAAAGTTTTTTAAAATACTTTTTATTATTTGTAGCATCAACAAAAAAATACGGTTTCAATTCTTCTGGGATAATCGGGGTGAAATTTTCAAGGTTTCTTATCAATAATAATATGCCAGGAGGATTTATGTTTAGCAGAAAGGTTATCTCTTTTCTTTTGCCTGAAATTGTTGATCGTAAAGATATTCAAAGCTTATTGAATAAAGTTATTGCCGTAGAGGGTGGCTCTGATCTTACAGAAGAGTTAATTTCTGAACTTAAAGAGTTTGGTTTTCCTGTTACAAAAAGCCGCATTTCTCAGGCTATTAAAAGCGGGGGATTACACGCTGTTTTACTTACGTTGAGTAATCAGAAAACAGATTTAAGCATGATAGAAATTCCGGAGATGATAGATATTTCTGATAAAGTTAGCATTATGAGAGGAGAAGTTACGGTTAAATTATTCAAGCAAGTCATGGGTGATTATACACCGACAGGGCATAATGCGTATAAACTTATTGCTATTCTTGACGATCCTTCAAAAGAAGCGGAAATCCTAACCTATTTAAGCTTGCTGGATGGAAGAGAATTCGCTAAACGGTTAAGTGCTCTAACCGGCAGAAAATTCAGAGTTCAAACCGAAGCGGAGTGGGAACAAGGTAGAGGTTCTTTAGTAGGAGCCAATTTTACATGGACTGAAACTAAGCATAGTGATGAAGTATTTGCTCTCCGCAGCCTGTTCCGTGGCTATCGCGGCGGCGACCTCCCAGAGAATCGATTCGGCGACAATGCGCTTCGTCTTGTCGAGGACAAAAAAAATTAAACCTTGTATTTTTGCCCCTTTACTTCCTATTGATTTATGGGTCTGTTGCGTAATGGTCATTCCCGTGAAAACGGGAATCTATTTCTCAAAAAACAACCCCGATTATTATAATCGGGGTTAAGATGGATCCCCGCTTTCGCGGGGATGACAAATTGCAAAAACTATCATTACGCAACAAGCCCACTCTACTAGAATTCTGTTCGTCTATGAATAATCGGGGTTAAAAACATGCCAGTAAATCTATTGCCAGTATCCAAGAATTTCTTTGCACAACCTCTTCTATCCATCCAAACTTTTTCGTGTGTTTAATAATATCAAGTTTCCTCTGTCTTGGCAAACTTCGAAATTTAGATAATAGCAAAGAACCGGCTTTTGCCTTTGCCGCTATAAGAAACTTATCTAAAATAATGAAGTAAGTCTCATACTCTAGGCCAGGATAAACTTGCGATCTTTCTTTATCATCAAAAGTTAATAGACTGTCAACAACAGCATTAACCACCAAATCAAACATTTTAGACAAATTAGCATCTGTTAAGCAAAATGGAGTTTTATAATAAAAAGAAGAATCCTCTGCAAAAAGCCTGATCAAGGCTGCTACATTCCCCTTCGAGATTAATTTTTCAACTCTCTTTTTCTTCTCATTTTCATCTTCATTAAACAATGCGTCTCTAAAGTTATCTCCAAGATATGAACGCAAAAACTCAGGTCGAACCTCTTCTATGTGGAAAAAACTTCCTTTTGAGCGTTGGCCAGTTTTTATCCCTTCAAGTCCCTCCTCAAACAATAAAAATAATTCTCCCATGATCAAATCATCTATTTCCAACCACTTGACAACATTTTTAAAATGCTCAAGCCGTTCCTTGCTAAAATCATAAACCCCTGATTCCCTTTGAAAAATAAAAGCAATTTTACATGCTAATTCTTCCAGCGATTCACAATCACTGTTCTCTAAAGAAAAAACAGCCCTACCATAATAAGAAAATAATTTTTCAGCAATCGGCAAGAAAAACCACCCCATTTCAAAAATAGGTTTTTTATCCAGAATAATAAGTTTAGTAGGGTTAGTTTTTGTAGAGCTAAGAACATTTTTCGAAAAAAGAAAAGCAGCAAAAGGGATTATATTCTTTGGCCAGAGCGCGCCTATAGGCGCAAAAAAATCTTGTTCTGTTCCAAAAAAAACCTGTTGCAAACCCCTTCTCTCTGCGGCCTTAAGCAAAACATCATAATGCAAATCACTTGTTATATCAACTTCCCCCGGATATTTGCACCCCCAAGCCAAAGGCCCATTTCCTTCAATCCCGTAACACCTAAGCTCCTGCCCCGGAAAAGCAAATGTGCTGCTATAATCCATAGTTAATATATAGCCTTCTTCCAGCGCTGCGACACATCTATCAAGCCATCTCAACATATTCAGATTAACAATTCGCTTTGTGCCATTGGGGGGACAAGAATCTATCATTTGCAAGTAATCTAATATCTCAGGATCAGAAATCCCTCCCCCTACTAAATGGAAAGTCCCATCTCCTTCTGTTACATATAATTCCTTAACCAAGTTAAGGTTAGAATGATAAATAATTCTGTGTACAGGAAAAGCGTCAATTAGTTCATTGGAAAGAAGAACACCCCTAATCCCCTTAATATTAGGATTAATAGCTGATCCGTTAATATGTTTAACGTTGTGATCTGAGCATATTTGAGTTTGTTTTAATCTTAAAAAAGGGCTTATCTCTACAATCTGATAATCCACAGCCTTATAAAACTCCGGAGTATAAATTCTTGAATAATCCAAAAAAGCTTTAGCCATCCTACCATTTCCGGCCCCCATTTCTACTACATCAAATTTTGCAGGCCTTCCCATGGTCTGCCACATCCATAACAGGTTTTCTGCCAAACCATAGCTATATCTAGGATAAAAATCTTCAGGATGAGTAATAAAATGCCCTCCAGAAGTTATGTGAGTTATATTAACTTTTCCTGAGGAATAATAACCATAATGTGGATGATATAAGCTCCTTTGCATAAAACGGGCAAAAGAGATGCGCCGATCAGGACTTCTTCTAATCTCCTGAGTAATTTGATCTATAAGCGTTCCACATAATAGCGGCTTCTTTTGAAAAGAAGGCTCAACGTTAGGAGTAGGTTTAGCTCTAGTATGATTAGTATGAATAGGCCCATTACAAGGCAAAAGCATTTTTTATCCCTCATTTAAACTGCAAATCTTACTATAATTTCCTATCTATATATCGAAAAAAATACTAATAAATTTCTATAGACCAACAACATACAAATTTAAGCGAAATTTTCATATTAAACAAACGATAAGTTTTACAAGTAAAAAATACGCCTAAGAGGAATTTAAATGAACAAAATCCCTTTATGAGGGATAAACAACTATTCCTGATATTTTTGATGACATTATGATTTGCCTCGCTTATTTTTTTATAACAATTAAAAAAATCTACTTAATTTAAATTTATGACCTATTCCCATTAAAAACATAAGCCTTTCAGCGGCTATGTTAGCTAACAGAAAAGTCAGCATTACCCCCTATTATTCATGCTGGGAGGAATTTTTAAGCTGCCTGTTTGAACCCCGATTATCCTAATCGGGGTTAATTTCTGGTTTTACCGTGAATAATCGGGATTAAATGCTTCTCTTCTTTCAAGGGTCATGCAATTTACCTGCGACTGTAACGTCGTCAGGTTAAATCCTGTATTTATTCCTCTCACGACAGCTCCAGCTCTTTCAAACACATGCCTTGCCTCAATATCAAGTTCATTTAACACATTCCCGACAACATAACCATTATAATTTACTGTCGGGAATTTCAGTCCATATTCAGGCATATAAACAATCCTATTAGAATCATAGCATTCAACCAAAGCATTATTATAAGTTATAAGAGGGGCCTTCATCTCCCTGCCAATTCCGTTTAAAAGACGAGGAATATGAGGCAACAACGGGCACCGAAAAACTTCATATCCACTTTGTCTTAACTGTGTCGCTACACTATCCATATAAACAGCTGCATTATTATAACCACCTAAAATATCTTTAATGGTTTCGTCCGAAAACGGCAGAGAAAACATTTTTAATCCTTCTTCAACAGATAATTCACCTTCTCCTAAAGAGCCATCATCCCAAATTTCTTTAAAATCAGCATCACGCTGACGATAAATATATCTATTTCTATATTGTCTTAATATATAAGCCAGAAAAGCCACATAAGTTTTTACTGCCGTTGGATTACGTTTAAAACTTATTGGATCTATAGCATTAAAAGGACTATAAGAATAAAAGTCCTCGTTACCCATCTGTTGTTTATGAACTAACCTATCTATATCAAAAACGCTGGACATCAATATAGATTCCCAATCTTTTCGTTTTGTTATTATATCAATAGCATAATTTACATCGCCAACAACCACCTTTCTACCACCCAAAAAAGTACAAAATAAATCTATATGCTTTATTGGTTGTTTTGATAATACCAAAGAAGCATCCCCAAACATAACCACTTGAGATTGAAACCAGTCTGACATCCTATTAACGCCGTCAAATACTTCCTGCTCAGAACCACTTTTTATGGCCAAAATATCCCTATTGAAACTAACTGTATCACTTCCAATATACATAAACCCGTCAGCACATCTTACGTTTCCTCCTTCAAAAGAAAAAGGAGAAAGGATAGATTCTGCATCAAAAGCTTTTAAAACATCAATATTTTTAGAAAATTTATTTGGCCAAATCATCCCCCTCATAGATTTGGCAAGAGCCTTATCTCTCAGGTAAATCCAAGACATATCCGTAATCGGAAAGTCAATAAAATTAATCCGTCCATAGGAAGGTATGCCCATAGACTCACAACAACCTACAAACTCTTCAATAATAAAATCTTTTCTCCCTTTAGTCGGAATTAACAGAGACAAGCTCACATCGCAGTCAAAAATCCGTAAAAATTCCTTAATAAGCAGTAATTGAATATTGACATATTTGGCAAACCCAGGCGTTCTGTCATAAATTTCATCATAAAAACAACAAGAAGAATGATAGGGATAAAAAAAGATTTCTTTAATCTTCCCCTCGCAATTAGAAGCAGGGCTTGAAGAAGCCCTTTCTTGATGCAAACAAGGGAAAGAGTTTACTTTAAAATTTGTATTCCCCACAGATGAATAAGATTGTACAGTACTTAACATGATATTTTAATAATTATCGTTAAAAAAACAGAAAAATTACATCAGAAAACAACACAAATCAAAATCACTTGAACCCCGATTATCCTAATCGGGATGAAATGATTCACATAAAAAACCGACATATTTAAAATGTTATCAAGAATAAGTTTGAAAAATATTTCATCCGAACAAGTCCGACAGGCAATTAATGCCGGAAATAAGTTATACGATTACAACCCTCCGGAAATAAAAAAAGCGCCCGAACAAATTGCAAGATTGAGCGGATATCGTAATTTCTATGAAATGCAAAACAGATTTAATCGTATTAAGGCATTGGGTGATGGTATTTGGCAATTAAAAGAACATGCCTGTTTTCTTTTAACCAATCCCGATAATTATGAGTTTTCATCTGTAGCAATATTCCGACCGATTGATATTACGATACGCATTGTTTTTGGCGACCGAAAAGACATTTTAGGCGCTCAATTAGGCTCAAACTATGGTCCCTACCTGTTTTTTCTTCAAAGAGTAAGAGAAATACAAGGGATAGTAGGAATTGATATCGATCCTATTGCTATTTCATATGCTAACGAACTTGGAATTAAAGTTCTACAACATGATGCAAAACAATTACCCTTCGAGGATTCATCTTTAGATCTAATTTTCACAAATCATTTTCTTGATTTTATGTATTGCAGTATAATTGATTCTGCCAATGGCTTAAATCCAAGATTAGGTTGTCCGATCTTCTTAAAAAGTGTTTTCAAGGAAGTTTATCGTGTATTAAAACCAGGCGGTATCCATATTATGCAAAACGAATTTCCAACCCATTATCCCGAACAAGCCAGATATTTGCATCCCTTTTTATCTGCAGAATTTTACCCAAAAGAACGGCTATTTGCAGAATCAATGCTGGATTATATCGCAATTTTGCAAAAAGAGAGTTAACCCCGATTATTCAAATTTCCAACACCATGGGTCTGTTGCGTAATGGTCATTCCCGTGAAAACAGGAATCTATTTCTCAAAAAACAAGATGGATCCCCGCTTTCGCGGGGATGACAAATTGCAAAAACTATCATTACGCAACAAGCCCACCATGCTAGAATTCTGTTCGTCTATGAATAATCGGAGTTAAATCATAAATTATTTTTGCTGCTTTCTGTTACTTGACAAATAAAAAAAACGTACTACCATATACAAAAGTCGGCAAAAAGCAGATAAAAGTCAATATGCGTGGTAAAAACATGAACTCACGTAGAATAGTAATAAGCGGCTTGGGAATTATTGCGCCAACAGGTATTGGAAAAAATGGATTTTGGAATGGAATAAGCCAAGGACAAAGTTTTGTAAGTACAATAACCTCTTTTGATCCATCAAATTTATCATCACAGATCGCAGCAGAAGCAAAAGCCTTTGATCCTTCGAAATATCTTTCTCTAAAGGACGTAAAAAAAGTAGGACGGGCAAATCATTTTGCAGTAGCAGGAGCTATGGAAGCTATTGCGGATGGAGCCTTCACTATAAAAGATTCAGAACTAAAAGATATCGCAGTAATCATAGGAACAAACTGTGGAGGAGTAAGTTTTGGAGAAGAGGAAATGAAAAAATTTTACTCGGCAGAGCAAAAAAGAATGAGCACTTATACTGTTACGGGAACCTTTTCAGGAGGAATAACAGGAGATGTATCCATCGCTTTAAATATTAAAGGCCCAAGTTTTACCGTATCAAGCGGCCTCACAAGTGGAAGCGATAGCTTAATCCTGGCCTTACAAATGATAAAAAGTGGAATAATAAAAACAGCTTTTGCGGGAGGAGTAGAAGCTTGTATTACTCCGGGAATACTAACCTCGCTTTGTCAAATGGGGAGCATATCTACCTCAAAAAATTCAGATCCCCAAAAAGCTTCTTGTCCATTTAGCCTAAACCGTGATGGCTTTGTACTTGGAGAAGGGGGATGGATCTTTATTCTGGAAGAACTAAACCATGCAATTGAAAGAGGAGCCCATATCTACGCGGAAATCACAGGATATGGAATTAATTGCGCTCCTAATAATAAAAACAACCGTACAAAAGAAGTATCCGACACCATAAAACTTGCCCTTAAAGAGAGCAACTTAAACAAAGAAGAGATAAATTATATTTGCGCTCATGGGATATCAACAATATCTGATGATGTTGTTGAAACAAAAGCCATCAAAGAAGTTTTTGAAGAAAAAGCATATAAACTTCCTATAAGTTCCATCAAATCCATGATTGGATATCCTTTAGGCGCAGGAGGGTCAGCAAATGTTGCTTCATCAATATTAGCTCTTGAAAATGATTTTATCCCTCCAACCATCAATTTTGACATACCTGATCCAGATTGCGATCTTAATTATACACCTAACAACGGGATCCCATTAAAAATAACAACAGTTTTATCTTTAAGCTTGGGCTTGAATTCAGGCTGTTCTGTAATAATACTAAAAAAATATAAATGTTAAACACAATTAAAAAACATAAAGGAGGAATTTCAAGCTCCGATTATGATAATCGGGGCAAAATTGTTATAACAGGAATTGGAGCTATCGCTCCAAACGGTATAGGGGTAAAGTCTTTTTGGAAATCATTAAAAGCAGGAGTAAATTGCATTGATTTTATAACTTTTTTCGATACATCAAATCATCCAACAAAAATTGCGGCTGAAATAAAAAACTTTGATGGCACAAACTACTTCCCCAAAGAAAAGTCCAAAAAAATGGCTCGGGCATCACAATTGGCAACATCAGCTGCCATAGAAGCAATAGAAGACGGGAAGTTCATCCTAAAAAACCATGAAAAAAACAAAATTGGGATATTTTTGGGGAGTGGTGCGGGAGGATTAGGCTTTTATGAGAAAGAGATCTCAAAAATTTTTCAAAACATTTCAGAGAATGTAAGCGAAGACACAATGTCTGCCTCTTTTGCCGGAGCGCTCCTTGAAAACATAAGAAATATATTAGGAATTGACGGTCCGAGTTTATTGTTTTCTAATGGTTGCACCAGCGCAAATGATGCCATAGGAATTGCGACAAACATGATAAATTCAGGGATTTTAGAAGTTGCACTTGCAGGGGGAGCAGACGCATGCATAACTTCTAGTATAGCAGAAGCCTTCAGCTGCATGGGGGCCCTTTCAATAAGCAACAAATATGATCCAAAAAGTACTTGTCGCCCTTTTAATATCGACAGAGACGGCTTTGTAATCGGGGAAGGCGCATGGATTTTTATTCTGGAAAGCGAAGAACATGCGTTAAAAAGAGGAGCTTTTATTTACGCTGAAGTTGCTGGGTTTGGCGCCACATGCGACGCATATCACGCAACAAAACCACTTCCAACGGGAGAAGAAGATGCGCGGGCAATACAAATGGCCCTTCAAGATGCAAATATTATGCCCGAAGAATTATCTTATATCTGCGCACACGGAACATCTACTCCATTAAACGATAAAACGGAAACACTTGCAATAAAAACAGCTTTAGGAAAACACGCCTATTTTGTCCCTGTAAGCTCAATCAAATCGATGATTGGACACGCGGTTGGAGGCGCATCCGCGGGGAGCATTGCAGCTTGCGCAATGGCAATTAAAGACAATTTTATCCCTCCAACCATAAATTACGAAAAAAAAGATCCGGAATGCGACCTTGATTATGTGCCAAACACCGGAAGAAAAATTGAAGTAAAAACTGCGCTAATAAACAGCATAGGCTTCGGATCAAAAAATGCCGCTGTAGTCCTTAAAAAATACTCTTAGGGGCTGTTGCCTGATGCCAGTTTTTGAAATTTGTCAGCCCCGCGCCGTGCCTACTGGCAAGCAGGAAAGCGGGGCTCCATCTTAACCCCGATTATAATAATCGGGGTTGTTTTCTGAGAACTAGATTCCCGTTTTCACGGGAATGACCATTTCGCAACGGTCCCATAATAAATATAAGCTATGCCAAAGGCTGTGGAGGGGAAATAAGCCCTTCCACATAATCCATTTCAAGTTTTAAGGATATCCTCTTTGCCATATGAAGAGAGCGTTCAACGCTAGGACCATTTACTTTTAAAGCTTTAACAAGGTTGAATACATCAAGCGCCTCTCTTTCAAAGCCCAAAGAATAAAGAGCGCTACCTTGAAACGCTAAGATTCTACTATGTAGAAGTTTAATTTGATCCCTTCTTCTTAATACGACTGGAAAGCTTTGAATTAAGCTCAAAGCTTCTTCTGACAAACTTATCCCCTCAACAAGATTTGTGGTATAATTTTCAATCTCTGCCTTAGCAGAAAGCAGTTGAATCATAGATAGATAAGCATTTAAAACTTCTTCAAGACTTCCATCTAAGATGATTATTTGTCTGTTACATTTAATTGCAGCATCATAACAACAAATAGCCTCTTTTTTATAATCTCTCTCTTCTGTTAATAACGTTTCGCCCTGCTTTGGCAATAAATTAATCATCGTTGAATACGTTGCTTCTAAAATCCTAGATTGCAAACTAATATAACCCCCTTTATGCCCATAAGCTTTTGCTCGAAGCGCCAAATCAACATCTATGGCTTTGATAATTTCATCTAAACAAGATATTGCTCCTGCGTAATTATGCCTATTCCCCTCAATTTCACTCAATTCAAGCCAGATAGGATAATAATTTTGACAAGCCTTAATAGCATCTCTAAAAAATTGCTCAGCCATAGCTGAATATCCCTTCTTTTTAAAATCAAGCCCTATATTTCCCAATGCCTCTGCAATACATCTTCTCCCCTCATCCTCACGCCCCAAATAAATAAGAGCATCTCCTTTTCCTTTAGTCGCAACATAATACGAAGGATCAAATTTAAGAGCCTGTTCAAAACAGGCTAAAGCGCCTTTGGCCAACGCTTCTTGAAGAAGTGGTCTTCTGCGCGCTTCAATAAGTTTCCCCTCCCCAACAAAATTATGAAAATATGCTATTTCATAATTAGGGACTTTACCAATCTGTTTTGTTAAAAAGCTTCCAAGCAACTTGTTTATTTCATCTGAAGATCTTCTGATATAATCAACATATTTATTGCCGGAGCCAGACCTATCTCCAAATATTTTGTCCCTATTGCTGTATAACGTACGCCATAAATGTAAAATATTCCTGTTAATATCAGGAGTATCAGAACTCTTAAGTTCATTCAAAACTTCTCCCGTCAAAACTATAAACAAGGCAAAATCAAGGTTTTGTGTAGATGTCAAAGCTGATAAAGCAAGTTTTTCATGGTCAAGACAACAGTCATCAATATAATTTGCAAGCAAAAAGACTTTTTCAATGATAGAAGAATCAAAATACATATAAGGTAAAGGGCCACTTTCAAAATGCGCTATAGCCCGCAAAATTTCAGGGTCTGAAATATTAAAACTATCATAAGCAAGAAAAGCAGCCATATAACTTGCCAGCCCTGAGTCGTTTGCTTTAGGATCAATAAAAATACCATTTTCATGAAAAAAAGAATCATTTTCAAATACAAACTTTTTAATCAAATCGGTGGGAAAAGACGTTATTTCAAAAAAAGCCCCAAACAACACCTCAGCGGAAATTTCTATCTTTCTTGTCACATAAACCCCAAGGTTTAACCGTTCAGAGATCAGACACGCGTTGCGCAAGACAATATTAGTCGGTGTTTCATTTTTTTTCCAGTCTGGGCCTAAAATTTTTCCGGTTTTTAAGCCCGGAACTGTTAAGATTACTTTATCCATTAGAAAATCTCCTCATTATTTACCCCCGATTATGATAATCGGGGTTTATTCATGGTTAATCGAACCGATAGCGCAAACAACATCTTCAAAAAGGCTAAGACTTCTATTTAGTAACAAATTAAAACATAATAGCGCATCATCTTTCCTGTTTAATCCCAACAAAGCAAGAATCTTATTGTTTAAAGCATTAGAAAGAAATGTCGGAAGATCTTGATAATTGACATCATCCTCTGTTAAACTATGCCTCCCTGTTTCAATCAATCGTATAGCTCGATTAAAATCCAAAAGAGCTTCAGAATAATGATTTTGCAAAAGAAGGATGGCCCCTCTTTCTATCAAAGAAGCAATCCTTATGATTCCTTCGTCAACATTAATTGCCATCCCATAAAATAAAATCGCTTGATCATAACACTCTACCTGTAAAAGCTTTTGGGCCATAGCATATAACAATCTTGTATCATTAGGCGTCAAAACCAAAGCCGCATCAAAACAAGTTATTGATTCATAAAGATCAGTGCCCCACCGCCCTATATAGTAAAGAGCTTCCGCCTTAATATCCGGTTCAGCATTAAGGGTTACTACTTTATTAAAACAATCAATCGCCCCTTTAAAATCTTCAATTCCAAGTAAACGCTTCCCTTTTTCATGCCAACCCTCTGCTAACCCAGGATCCAAAGCTATAACTTTATCGCAATACGCAATGGAAAGATCCATCCGTGAAGGATTTTTATCATCAACTATAATTACATCTCCTATGCAATCATTTGCTTTTTTTAAGTAAATGTTAATTAAAGCAGTTTTTGTTGTTTCTAAAGCCTTTGCAGAAATTTTCAGCCTGTCATTGATTCCTCTTAATCTAAAGCTATGAGAAACTCTTCTATTTTCCAGCAATCGCGTCAATTTCATACATACACCCTTTAAAATGAGTCCCCCACATTAACCCCGATTATCCTAATCGGGGTTAAAATACTTTTAGTCTGGGGCGACAGTTCCTATAGGCTTTTATCTGTAAGATTTTAAATAAATTTCATCTTTTTATTAAAAGAGTGAGGAATTCAACTTACGCAAATAGGCGTTTGAATAAATACATAAACACGGTTATTTTTTTCAACTTTTATAAAACCCGAATCGGCATGCAAAACAATTTTATGGCCGTCTTCTTTTTGAAATTCTATTTTGCCTGAACTTAACGCGTTGATATAAGGAATATGCCCGGCTAAAATTTCAAGTTCTCCATCAACCGCTTTCAGTTTCAGAAGAGAAGCTTTCCCGTCAAAAACTTCCCTCTCAACTCCCCATATCTTTAAATTAAATAAGTTCATTATCATTAGTCATTCTTCATTAGGTCATTTTTCATTCATTTTATAAAGCCTTTTGCCTTTTCAACCGCTTCATCTATTGTCCCTACCATATAAAAAGCCTGCTCCGGCAAGTCATCATGTTTCCCTTCGATAATTTCTTTAAACCCGCGGACAGTATCCGGAATTTTTACAAATTTGCCAGGGATACCGGTAAACCTTTCTGCGACAGAAAACGGCTGTGAAAGAAATTTTTGAACCTTTCTAGCCCTGTTTATTATCAATTGATCTTCTTCTGGAAGTTCCGAAACACCTAGAATTGCAATAATATCTTCAAGTTCTTTATATCTTTGAAGTATTTCCTGAACTCTTCGAGCTGTCTTGTAATGTTCTTCTCCCACTATTTCAGGATCAAGAATTCTTGAAGTTGAAGTTAGCGGGTCAACCGCAGGATATATGCCTTTTTCAACAATTTTTCTCGATAAAACAGTCGTCGCGTCCAAATGGGCAAATGTAGCCGCTGCTGCTGGATCTGTAATATCATCTGCAGGGACATAAACTGCCTGCACAGAAGTTATCGATCCTTTAACAGTTGAAACAATCCTCTCTTCAAATCTCCCAATTTCGGCTTGAAGTGTCGGTTGATAACCTACTGCGGAAGGGAGACGGCCTAGCAAAGTAGAGACTTCAGACCCCGCCTGAACAAAGCGGAATATGTTGTCCACAAAAAACAGGACATCTTTCCCCTCTTCATCCCTGAAATATTCGGCAAAAGTAAGGGCGGAAAGCCCCGCAATCATTCTGGCTCCCGGAAGCTCTGTCATCTGGCCAAAAATCAAGGCTGCTTTCTCCATAACACCTGAGGCCTGCATTTCAAGCCACAAATCATTCCCCTCCCTCGTCCTTTCTCCTACCCCTCCAAAAATAGAAATACCACCATGTTGTTTTGCCATGTTGTGAATAAGCTCCATTATTACAACAGTTTTCCCGACCCCAGCTCCACCAAACAACCCTGTCTTTCCACCTTTTACATAAGGAGCTATAAGATCCAAAACTTTAATCCCCGTCTCAAAAACTTCTGGCTTTGAAATAATTTTATCAAGAGAAGGGGGATCTCTCCTTATGGGCATAAGCTTTGCCCCTTCTATAGGCTCGGGTCTGTCGATAGGCTGACCCAAAACATTAAACATGCGACCCAAAGCTTTTGGGCTTACAGGCACAGATACCACCCGTTCCAAATCAATAACTTTTTGCCCTCTTCGTAGCCCGTCTGTGGGCTGAAAAGAAACCGCCCTTACAATGCCTCCTTCAAGCTGCATTGCAACTTCTGCCCAAATTTTTTGGTCTTTTATCTCAAGAGTAGTTCTGATAGCCGGAATTTTATCCGAAGGAAACTGGACATCCAAAACAGGCCCTATAATCTGCACAATTCTCCCTTCAACCATAATATTTTTACTCCTCTCCTTGTGCCAAAGCTTCAAATGAACTTACAATTTCAGAAAGTTCGGATGTAATTGCCAGTTGCCTCGCCTTATTCATCCTGATCCTCATTTCATTTAACATATCTTTTGAACTGTCGGTCGCCCCTTTCACCACAAGCATCCTGGCATTTAATTCTCCAAGCTCCGATTCAACAATACATTTATAAATGACACTCTCCAAATAATGCAAAAGAAGCATGGGATATAATGTTTCAGAATTTGGCTCAACAACATAATCATCAGAGCCTGCCCCATTAAATGGAAGCAGTTTAATTACATTGGGTCGTTGGACAAGCATTGACTTGTAAGAATTATAAGCAATAAAAACCTCTCCACATGTCTCTCTTTGCCATTTAAAAATTTTGTCCGCAATTAAAGCTATATGTAAAAAAGACGGGTTCCTGACAGCGTCAATATCTTTTGCAAATATCTTTACTCCCACCCATTTTTCTATTTTCAACGCCGCTCTTCCCAAAAGGCAGGCTTCATGGCTTCCATAAGTAAGTTTTAAGTGGTTGCGAACAGCGCGAAACAGGATTTCATTAAACCCTCCGCACATCCCTTTACTTGAACTTATAACAATCACCAGGTTTTTTTTGTCCGCCCGCGGTTGCGGAGCTTCCTTACGATAAACACAATTTAAAAGTTTTGAAAACTCATCTAAATATTTTGAAGCGTATAAAAACTTTTTTTTTGCTTTTTGGGATTTGGCTGCGGTAATAACAAGCATTGCCCGCATTACAGCCCCCAAGTTGTCAATTGTTTTATATCTGTTTTTTAACAACAAAACATCAGACATTAAACAACTCCTTAAACTTCGAAATAGCCTCTGTTATTTTACCTCTCGCCTCTTCATCAATTTCTTTTTTCTCTCTTATACTCTCCAGAACTTCGTGGTAAGACCGATGTATAAAACTTAAAAGCTCACTTTCATGCGTACGAACATTTGCAATTGGAACATTATCAAAAAATCCGTTAACGGCCGCGAATAAAACAACAACCTGATCTTCTATCCCCATCGGCTGGTTTTTTTCCTGCTTCATAACCTCAGTTACAATTTGTCCTCTTAAAAGCTGGGCTTTTGTCTCTTTGTCAACATCTTCTGAAAAAAGGGAAAACTGGGCCTTTTCCCTATATTGGGCCAAATCCAATCTAAGCCTTCCAGCAAGCTTGCGGATGGCTTTGGTTTGAGCATTGCCACCAACACGGGAAACAGAAATACCGACATTTACAGCGGGACGAATTCCCGCATTAAAGAGATCAGACTCCAAAAATATTTGGCCGTCTGTTATGGATATTACATTAGTGGGAATATAAGAGCTTACATCCCCAAGCTGTGTTTCTATAATAGGAAGGGCTGTCATTGATCCTCCTCCCAATTTTGGAGAAAGCTGAGCGGACCGTTCAAGAAGTCTTGAGTGAAGATAAAAAACATCTCCGGGATAAGCCTCTCTTCCAGGAGGCCTTCTTAAAAGGATTGAAATCATCCTGTAAGCCTGGGCATGTTTTGTTAAATCGTCATAAACTATGAGGACGTCTTTGCCATTGTACATAAATTCTTCCGCCATGGCACACCCTGTAAACGGAGCAAGGTACTGAAGAGCTCCTGGATCCGAAGCTGACGCTGTAACAACGATTGTATAATCCATGGCTCCTGCTCGCCTTAATTTTTCAGTCATCTGGACAACATCAGAGGTTTTTTGGCCTATTGAAACATAAACACATATAACCCCCTCTTTTTTCTGGTTAAGGATAGTATCAACCAATATAGCAGATTTCCCAGTTGAACGATCCCCTATTATAAGTTCTCTCTGCCCTCTCCCGATAGGCACAAGAGCATCGATCAATTTAATACCAGTCTGCAAAGGCCTGTCAACAGGAACCCTGTCGACAACCGACGGAGCAAGCCTTTCAACGGGCCTGTGCTTGTCGGTAACAATATCTCCTTTCCCATCCACAGGAATACCAACACCATTTACAATCCGCCCTATCAAAGCTTCCCCTACAGGAACTTCCATAACACGACTGGTACATTTTGCCCACATCCCCTCTTTCACTGAAGTGTGGCTGCCTAAAATAACCGCTACCATCTGATCACGCTCTAAGTTAAAAACAAGCCCAAAAATCCCGCTCTGAAATTCTATCATCTCTCCCGCCATGGCTTGAGGAAGCCCTTTTATATGAGCGATCCCGTCTCCCGATTCTATGACTTTTCCCACATATTCGGCTTTTGTTTCAGCTTCAAATTCCAAAATTTTCTTTTTTAGAATATCGGAAATGCTTGGCATATCATTTTTCATTTTTCCAAACCTCTTTTCATTTGCATTAAGCGGCCCTTCAAACTGCCGTCAATAACAGTCCCATCACTTTTCCTAATGATAAATCCCCCCAGAATAGAAGGATCCACTAAAATCTTAAAAGATATGTTTTTAAAATGCTTATAAATAGAATCAATTATATCTTTTGGAGCATTTTGCGAAAATATTAATTCCGCGATTTCTATGTTCTCTTTTCCTGAAAAACAACGGGTATAACTATCAGAAAGAAGAGGAACAAAAGAAATGCTATCCCTGTCAATTAAAAAACTTAAAATCTCCCAAAACAACCTTGAAAAGGCAGGAAATCTCTCTTTTAAAGTTTTGAGTTTGAAATCATTTGGAACATAAAGGCTTTCAAAAAAAAATTTTATCTCATAATTGCTTTCAAGAAAATTTTTTATCATATAAAAATCATTTTCAAGTCTAGCCGCCTCTCCCATGTTTTTGGCAAGCAGATAAAGTTTTTCGATATCAATTTCAAAATTATTAACTTTCATTTAAGGTTTCCCTGATAATATTTACATTATCCTCTATCGAAACCTCTCTCCCCAAAACCTTGCCTGCCACAGAAACAATAAGATCTGCGCTTGCTTCTTTCACCTCTTTTATCATTTCGCCACGCAGAGCTCCAATTTCAAGCTTTGCCTGGTTAAGAATATCTTTTGTCTCAAGCTTGGCGGCGTCAAGGGCTTTTTTAACAATAATTTGAGATTCAACTTTTGCGTTATCAATTATTTGGCGGGCATTTATATGCGCTACTTCTATCTTTTGTTTGTAATCAGAAAAAAGCTCCGCCGCCTCTTTTTTGGTTTTATGCGCCTCTTCCAAGGAAGATGATATCTGTCTCTCCCTTTTATCTATAATATCAAGCAGTGGAGGAAGAAGCAGTTTATAAAAAAAGAGTATCAATATCCCGAAAGATATAGATGTCCAAATTATTAGTCCTGGTTCAAATTCAAACATTTTTAAATTACTTTGTTGCCAAAATCAAGCCGATGACCAACGCGTATAAAGCAATCGCTTCAATAAAAGTAATTGCAATAATCATGCTTGTTCGAATAGAATTTTGAGCCTCAGGTTGTCTTGCAATGCCATCCATTGCTTTTGCCGCTAAAATCCCAACCCCCAAACCTGTTCCTAACGCCGCTAAACCAATAGCAATTCCAGCTCCAATATACGCTTCTCCCATTTTTTATTCCCTCCTTCAAATTTAATGCTTTTCCAAATTTAAAGACGACCCTATGTAAAAAGCAGACAAAAAAGTAAATATGAAAGCCTGTATAAAAGCTACAAATATTTCAAAAACGGAAATAAGAAGATGCCCAATTAAAGAACCAGGTATAACCCAATAAGATTTAAAAATAAAAATAAGGCTTATTATTGTAAGTGTAACTGCATGTCCTGCAAAAATATTCGCAAAAAGTCTTATCGAAAGAGAAAAAGGTCTAATAAATTGACTCAGAACCTCCATAGGAATTATAAATATTAATATTCCAAAAGGAACATTACTAGGAACAAAAGATAAAAAGTATTTTCTTATTCCATTTTGTTTTATTCCGACAATTTGTGTAATTAAAAATATACACACAGCAAGCGTTGCCGTAAAATTTATATTTACTGTCGGCGGCACAATTCCAGGAATACCTCCCAAAAGATTGCAAAAAAGGATAAGAGAGAAAAGTCCGCAAAAAAAAGGGAGCCATGCGCGATTCAAAACGATAGGCTCAATATTTTCCCAAAGGGTTAGCACATACATTTCAACCAAATTCTGGAAACGGTTTGGGACAATAGAAACTTTTTTTGATCCAAAGTAAAAAAAGAGAATAATACAAAATATTGCTATCCACATGACTAGAATTTCATTGGTAATTGAAAGATCAATTCCTGCTATTTTAAGAGGCACAACAATTCGTTCGGAAATATGCGAAAAAATATTCATTTAAACTTCCTAACTGATATCTTATAAACATTCCACATGCCGACAGCCGCACCAAAAACAACTCCCACAACCATAAGCCAAGGAGATGTTTGAAACAACCTATCTGCTTTATATCCCAAAAAAGAAAGCAGGAAAACAGAAGCGGCAATTTCAATCCCTAAGGAAACGCCTTCAAATAAGGAGATATCTTTTTTAGGCATTCCCTCACCTCTTCTACGATTATACACCTACAGCATGAAATATCAAATCCCACCTTTCGTTACCTTACTTTTTCCAACTTAAAGTAAATCGTCCCTTTTTCATTTGACTTTAGTTTAAAGTTGATCTCATCGAATTTGCCGTCGTTGTTGGGGGAGAAAGTTGACAAGGTTTTGCTGCCTTCAAGAGAAGGAGGGATTGTGTCTTTTGTAACGACAACATCACTGTAGGTTACAACATTCTCATCTCCTTTAGGATGAGACGTTACATATATATAGTTATCTCCTTCTGTTGAGAGAGGAATATTTTCAAATTTAAACTTGCCATCTTCTCCCGCTGTTGCCAAGCCCTCACCCAAGTTCGAGGTAGTTTGAGAACTGGTAGGAGATTCACCCTCTCCCAGAAGGAGAGGGGTATTTACTGGTTCTTTGTAAACATAAACATTTAGGATAGAGTTAGGCTCTGCTGTTCCGTAGATAATTACAGTATCTTTATTTGTCATATACCGATCAGCGAAAACAATGGGCGCGGAGAGAGAAAACTTTCCTTTCAATAATGTGTATGTGGAAAAGTGGTCTAGAGGGGCAGAGAAAACATACTGATATTCTCCGTTATTTAGCTCAACATCCTGTTTATTTTCTGAAACGATTTGGAGATCACCGCTTTTTGTTATCTGATGGATGTTTAGAGGAAATCCATAATCTTTGCCTACTTCCAAATTTCCTTTTGATCTATCCCAAAGGCCAAGTTCAAAGAGATCATCTTGTGTATAGATAAATTTAAGTGTCGGACGCATATCAACTCCGGTCTCCTTATTTACTTCAAACTTCCATGGTGAAGGAAATATTTCAACAATCGGGCCTTGAGTCATGATAATCGGCCTGTTTCTGACATATATCTCATTCATAGAAACGGGAGTAACAGTTACAAGCTGGTCGATTGGATTTTTGTTTTCATCAACAAAAGCGTTTTGTGGAAAATCAAGCTCTGCGCGTTTGTAAGCGCTATAGACTGTTTTAGCAGTCCCTTTTGGAACTAAGGTTCCTATAGAAATATTTTCTTGTGCAATATATCCACCGGATTTTAGGAGGACTGTATATTTTCCATTCAACCGCGAAACATCCCACCAAGCTAAGGTATCAAGGTTCCCAGGGTTCGAGGTTTCAAGATTATTCCCCTCATAAATTCTTTTCCAAGTTTCACCATCAAAGTAAGAGAGTTCGTAGGAGCCGTTTACTTTTCCTGATATTTGTACATATCGTTTTTCCGCGGAATCGAGTTTGAGTTTGAGCGTTATCGCATCGTTTACTCTTTTATCTTTCTTCGATATATCTTTAAGCGCTATATCCTTGTTTGTCTCGCCATTTTTATCTTTTATTTTTACATTCCATTCTTCAATTTTGATATTCGGGTTATCGACAGGAGTCTCTCCATTGTTGTTAAAAGGGTCATATTTTAAAAATGTATATTTTGAAGCGGCAGCAGATTGATAATCATCTGCGGTCTGGTAGAAATCAGAAATTTCAAGTTCTCTTTTACCCAGGAATTTATCTTCATTAAATTTAAGTAAAGGAGTTTTGATAACGCCGTATGATGAAACAAGGTTTATGTCATCAGCAGTTGTCCAATCATCGCCTGAAATATTTTTGTAGGCGCTAATTTTTCCGTTTGGCGATGTTGAGGAAAGCGATACATTTACACCCGGAGTATTTGTTGAAACGGAGTAATAAGGATCAATAACAGTAAAGGAGAGATTGTTTAAATCGATAAGCTGGCCTGATGTCTTGGGAAACGACCATTCCAGCCGGTTGGAAGAATTGCTATATACAAGCCGTCCTATCCCGACTTTTGTGTTGTTTGTATATTTCCCTCGTTCATTAAGCTCCTCTTGGTTAAAATCCCAGTATGTTCCGTCTTTTGATGCGCTTGTATATTTTTGAGGATTGCCTGTTTTAGGATCAAGTTCTTTTTTCTTGTCAGATTGTTGCTTTTTTAAATTATCAAGTTCAACATAATCAAGCGGCCAATTGATTTTAAAGTCAGAAATCACTCCCTCTTTTCCTTGTGCAGGGTATACCAGGTTTGTGTACGCTTTAACAATAGGTGAATTGTTTTGGTATTCGATTTTCCCTCCATCTGGTTCTGTTATAGGAATAAATTGGATGTGATCGTAAGACAAGTAATCCTCATAGCCTAAAGTTGCGTTTTTACTCCCATCATATTTAAAAAGATTACTTTCCGAGATCTCTTTTTTGACAGAGCCCCAGGTTTTTGATCCTCCTCCACTATTATCCACCGAACTATTTATGTCAGAAATCATCATCTCTTTTGATTTATACGGTTTACCCAAGTATGCATCAGTATCCTCAAAAAACAATCTCCCTGGGAAAGCGAGTCCTGTAGCAATATCTTCCATGGCATCAGAAAAATCTTCCATATATGGCGCTCCATATCTTACAAACCCGACATAGGGGATAAACCTGTTTGTAAGTCTTGAAAATTCTATTTCTGATTTAAGTTTAAGATTAAAAGCAAAATTCAGGTCATATTTATTTAGAGTATTTGGGCGAGTTATGTAAACTTTATAGAGATATGAGACCGGTTCATCCTGCAGAGTATATTGATTTTTCTGGGTAGTTGTATAAACAAGTTCCCATCGAAGGGTTGGTTTACCTGTTTTTTCTATAGAGATATCAAATATCCCTCGGCCGCCTGTTACAGCAGGCATTGTAGGAGTTGAATTTAATGTTATTTCATTTGCCAGTTTCTCTCTTACATATTCTTCCAGGGTTTTATTGAGAGGCTGACCTATATTTGCAGGGACATTAAGGTTGTAGCTTGTTTCAATTTTAGGGATTGTAACTTCAAGCGCTTCGAGAGTAAAACTTCCATTTTTGTCTTTCATGTTGAGGTATAGAGTACAGGTATCAAAAGTTCTGTATGTTGATCGACTGCCAGAAGTTCCTCCGTACCAATCGTTTACATATCCTTCGCCCGAAACTGTTATGCTCGTTTTATCTTTTGATAAATTAACAGCATATGCTCTTATCTCTTTCTCATAAGATTTTGCGTCATGGTGTTCTGCCCCAAAAATATTATAATCTGTCCAATGGTCTGTACATTGACCTTCTGCTCTTACAATAGCTTTACAATTAACCTCATCAAACCACCTATGCATTAAACCTGTAAAAGGGACATATGGATACGCGGTAATTATCTGCTCGCCTGTTGCGGTGAGTGTGTAATCAAAATCCTGTTGCGGGAAATATTTACCAATCCCTTTTGCTTCAAAGTAATATGGCGATTCACCTTCCGCATATCGAATCTTTTGGTTATTGAAAAAAGTTTCTTCTCCGATAGGATTTAATTTTGCAAGAGAGTCGTTTATGGAAAAAGTATCTATCGATATGCCGTCAATTATCTCTGTTTTACTTGATGATCCGTCTTTAGCCGAGGCGGTTAGGACAATTTTATAGTTGCCACCAGTAACGATTTGGCCTGATTGGCTGTCGGGATAATTTCCTCTCCAATACAAGCCCTCACCCAACTTTGAGGAGTTTTGAGAACTGGTAGATGAGCCACCCTCTCCCGGGGGGAGAGGGATTGTTTTGCCTAAGACCTCTTTACCTTGAGCTATATTCGATACAAAAGTTCCATCTTGACGGTAGACATTTGCATTCACAATCGAGTCCTTTGAAACATTGTAGAAGATTGAGACTCGGTCGGGAGCACCGAGGGTGCTGAACTTTTTGTCTGACGGGGAGACTGCGTTTATCTTGAAGTCGTATGGGGTTGTGATGTTGACGACTGCTTCGTCTGTTGAAAGGCCGATTCCATCGGCTCCCTCGGCGATTACGCGAACGATGTAGGTGCCGTTATCTGCGTAGCCGCCGGTGTCGAGGCAACCGTCCCAGGAGAGGGAGGCGGCGGACTGGTTGGTGGTTGGGGCGGTTCGCGAACCGCCCTTATCGAGACCGGCCTTACTCATATCGGTTAAGTCTACCAACTGGCTTGTTGCTGGATCGATTATGATCGGCAGATAGGCTTGGGTATATTTTGAGATACCAAGAAAAATCTTGTCGGCGTATGGAGATGGAGCCCCTAAATCCCCTGAAGGGGACTTTGAATTTTCACTTATATTTGCGGTGATCATGATTTGACCGTCGGCTGTGAAGTCAAAGCCGCCTTGAGAAGTGGTATCCCAACTTATCATGTTGTCTTTACTGTCCACTGTAAACTGTACACTGTTAACTTTGAGGGTTCCAGACATGGCAATAATATTTCCACTGAAACGATGAGCTTTGCCATCCGAAGAGGCTCTTAAATGGAACGTTCCATCATCTCCTTGCCAGATGAAGTAGCCGAGATCGCGACCTTCTTTGTAAGAAGGTTCGCCGATGTATGGGGCTCCGAGGATGTTGGGGAAATATTTAAAATACACAGGGGTCAAGGTGTCAAGGTTTCCAGGGTTCGAGGAATTTCCCTCGACACCTTGATCCCTTGAACCCTCGGAACCTGTTGGCTTGAGTATTTCTACATAAACATTCGCCGTCTTAACACTGTTCACGAACCCAATCGGCAATGTAACTGATCCATCACTTTTAAAATCTACACTTGAAGGAATCTCTTTCAATTTGATGTACGGATTGTTTTCTTGACCCTTGCCACTTGTCCCTTGGTTCTGAACATTTATTATTCTTGTCGTAGAAATAACTTCTCCATTGTATCCGCTCTCTTCTACAATAACTTTGATTGTATATTCTCCATTTTCAAGAAGATTTGTATTCAAGTAAGCTAATGTGGAGTTATTTTGTACGGGTCTTACCGAAACATTTCGTCCATCGTCCGTCGTCCCTCGTCCATCTCTGTTCACAAGAGGAACCTCAATTGCCGACATTTCCTGTATCCCACTTGAAACCTCGACACCTTGACCACTTGATCCCTTCGCACAATACACACTATATTGTTTAAATTCCTTCCCATTTGTCCAATCGGGATCGGTTGCTGTTCCACGGATTACGATTGTTCCCGAAACTTCTTGATAATCTTCGGAAGGGTATGAGATTGTTGGCGCAATGCCGTCTTTTACGCATGAGGCATACGCTGAACCAATATTGCCAAAATCATCCTCGGCGATAACTTGGAATCTGTAAGCTCCCTTGGGAAACTCGGAGCTATTTGCATTCCAGGTAATTGATGATGCCCCTAAATCCCCTAAAGGGGACTTGCCTTCTCCCCCTTTAGGGGGTTGGGGGGCAGGTGCATCGTCCCAAGTGTAAACAAGAGCGCCTGTGTTTGAATTGTAGAGTTTAACTTTGGCTTTTGTTTGATCATTGGAAATTATCCGATAGGATAGCGTCGTCTTGTATTTATTCGTACCATTATTCATCATCACATACGGCATTGCGGAGACATTTGTTATTGTTGGCGGTGTGCGATCGATTCGTAAGCCTTCAAAAGTGACAGGATTACTCGAGTTCCCAGCCTCATCTTTTGCAATTAGTTCTACATTATATATCCCATCCTCAAGAGGAGTGGAAAGGGCGTCGTTTAATTTCCACGAGTAAGAAAGAGGTTTCAAGGTGTCAAGGTTTCCAGGGTTCGAGGTGTTTTCCTCGACACCTTGATCCCTTGAACCCTCGGAACCTGTATTTGTAAGATATGCAGTCACTTTGTTTGTTGATAGATTTTTAAGTTGGATAACGACTGATGCGTTTTCATTGGCAGCAGCCGTAAGTTTTAGCTCTTCTGTTTTTGAGGAAACTTTTGTCGGCGACATTGATATGTTTGAGATCGTTGGCGGCATTGAGTCGATTGTAAGTGCTTCTTCTGTAATTGAGAAGTTTCCTGCAAGATCAAAAGCCTTTATCTTGATATTGTATTTCCCGTCGGAAGTTTGCGCGCCGTTTTTGGAACCGTCCCACGAGAAGAAGTTCTCGCCTTTAGAGAGGGACTCTGCAGTTGCGATGTTGCAAATGAATTCTGTCTCTCCTTGATCCCTTGAACCCTCGGCACCTTGAACCCTTTTCATGTACAAATCACATCGAACTGTTTTGAGGAGAGGAGAGAGGTCATCGCTTGAAGAATATTTTATCAAAACTGTATTTCCTTGATCCCTTGAACCCTCGGCACCTTGAACCCTTTTCATGTACAAATCACATCGAACTGTTTTGAGGAGAGGAGAGAGGTCATCGCTTGAAGAATATTTTATCAAAACTGTATTTCCTTGATCCCTCGAACCCTTGACAGCTTGAACCCTTTCCGGAGAGTAGGGCGCTATTTTTTCCATTGTTATAACAGGCGGCTTTGTGTCTATTACAAAAGGGATGACTCCTTGAGATGTGCCGATATTACTTTTAACTGTTATTACAAATGTATACTGACCATCGGAATATGATTGATCCGTTAAATACTCAAACTTCAGATGCTTGTCGTAAGTATCACCATAAATTGTTGTCTTGAGTTTATCTGTTATATCTATCTCTTCTATATTATCTTTACCGTCTTGAGTCGTTCCTTCTTGAGTTCCCTCCTCGAAACCTTGATCCCTTGACACCTTGAAACCTTTCTTCATAAGTTTTGCGCTAACAAGTTCAATATTCTCGATTTGAGCCGAAGAATAAGCCGCTTTCCCAAATTTACCGCTGATTTTTTGCAGGTTATTATTTGTCTGCACTTCAGATGTCGGAATAGCTTCGCTTATGACAAGGGGGATAGAATTGACTGTGATTAAAATCTGTTGACTCTTTTTATTTCCTGTCCAAGACTCCGCTCTAAAAGCCAAAGTATTTTGTCCTTCTGCAAATCGAAGATCCCTTATTACAAAATTCCCCCACTGGTCTACCTCTTCTATATTTTTCCACGCAGAGAAATTTTCTGAATATTGAAACAATTTTAACTTTTTAGGAAGGTAAGCATTGATAACACCTTTGAAGACTGTAGGAGGCTCTTTTACCGTAACTCCTGATATATATTTCTTTTTCCCATCTATCTCCATAAGCCAGCTGTCAATTTTCCCCGGGTATCCCGCTGTAAAAGACTCCATTGTTATTTCATGGTAAGTATCCAGCTCGTTTTTTTCTCCATCTAAATTTGAAAGCAGTGAAAAAGATTGTTCATAGTCATCATATGACGCAGTCATCGTCTTAACAGACGCGGCAGATATTCCTCTTTTCGTTTGGGTTGTTGTTATCGTATTTCCTCCAAAGTCGGGGGTATCATCTAGGGCTTTTTCTATAATAGAAGGATTTGTATAGTTTCTATCATAAACATTTCTTAAAATATATCCGTGATTAGCTATCATTTTATTAAACTCGTCGCTTGTTAGAGCTGTTAGCTCCTCTCTTGAAAGCCAAAAAGCTGTCGAATATAGTAAGCCCGCAAGGGCTGTTGGGTTAAACTGAAATCCGGGAACAAATTGAAGAGCCCAATATGCTACGATTATAGTATCTGATGCAGTCTTAAATTTTCTTAGGTCACTTTCTAAACCTTGCGGAACAGTTACATGCTCATACCTTTTGGTGTTTGACTTAAATATTTCTACGCCTTCGCCTCTAGAACTATCTACCGCTACCAGAACACTTCCATCTTTTATTGCCCAACCACCTGGGACTGCCAAATTAACCAACGCTGAATATAATTTTGCTGATTCTGACGGCAGAGAATTATATTCTGACAAATATGGAAGCATTTGGCCGATTGAATACGGGTTTAGTATATAGTAGTCGTCTATATAATCTTTATGCGGCGTGGGCGTTCCTCTTGCTGTTACCAAGCTATATTCTATTGGGTCAATTATTGATGTTTTAGAATTTGGATGAGGTTTTGCTGTTTTTAAACTTTCTATAAAACTGCTTTGGGGATGAACTTCGTCCAATCCAGGGCCTCTCCACTCATTAAAAAGCTTCACCATAAACCCAAGTGATCCACCTGACTGTTTTATATATTCTGCGGTCAATGATGGTTTTTTGGGCGCATACATAACACCTCCCAATACTTCGCCAGCATTTTTCTGTATTGTGTCAAGGTATTTCTCGTTTATTCCGGATTTTATCTCTTTAATCCCATCCCACAATGTTTTAGAGGCATCTTCTATAATATTTCCACCCGTTGTCAAAGCTATATTAGAAGCTGTTACATACAAAGATTCTATTGGAGGGCTTCCGAAACTCTTGGTTATGTGGTCAACAAATAATTTCATCACATAATCAAGGGCTTGATTCTTTGCGGCATTTAGCAGTCCATAATCGTGCACTGCGTTGTTATACCAGACCATTCCATCAGCTCCCGTGTGAGGGACATCAAGGAATATAGCTTTTGCAATATCATTCTGATAAAAATCAGAGGTTAAATAATATCTAACCGGTAATCCTCCAAGGCTATGTGAAATTATTACGAATTTTTTGGGAATTTCTGCTTCGGTTGGTGGTCTATGTTCAGGATTTTTTTTATTGGCATCAGATACAAACCATTCCTTAAACTCTTTTTTAGCAAAATCCAACATGCACATACCTTCTTGTGTTGCAATTTCTTCCTTTGCCCTTATATCTTTATAGTGAGGAGCATTAGGGTTATTTTTATAATAGTCTTTATCTCCAAGCTCATGCGCATGTGTTATATTTGATGCCAAAGAATCAGCAAACGAATATGCATAGACATATCCTTTGAGGCCTAAATCATTGTCTAAAAAGTATTTTAAGTCACCATATGGTTCATTGTTCCCACTCTTTTTATCTTCCCATGAATGATTATCCACATCCCCGTGTCCAAAAATATTCCCTTTTGCACCTATTCCATGGACAAGAAGGACTAGATAATTGGGAGAAGATTTAATCTCTTCCTCCGAAGCAAAAATCATTCCAGCAAATACTATTAAAAATACTAAAAGAAAAACTAAAATTCTCATATTTTTTACCTTAATTGAGTTGTTACTCCTGTTGAAATATCTGTTACATAAACACCGTTAATATCACTCTGCTGGAGGTCTCCCCCAACGATTTTTGTATCGTCAAAAGAAAGTTTAGGTCTAACAAAATTTAATGAAGTTACAAGTATCGTTTCTTCTAAAGGATTTCTTCCTAAATTTATTTTTCTATAATCAGATAGAGCTAGCCCATAAATAACTTCAAAATTTAAATTTGATATTTGTGGAGAATATATGCTATTTTCCCCTAAACTTTCTACTGATGTTCCGTCAGCTTTTATTCTCCCTAAATAAGTATATCCTCCTTCAGAAAATTCATATGCGATTTTATCTCCATTTCGCCAACTTAGCTCATCCGCCTCTGTAGTTATTAAAGTATCAACCGATCCATCAATATCTGTAAGTCTCAATTCGTTGCTGGAATTTGTATAGACTATTTTGTACCCTTCACTTGTTGGAGAAAAATCCAAATGTTCCGGGTATCCACTAGGCGATATGGATTTGTAATGATTAAAATTAGAATCAAATACTTCTATTTTTGAATTAGCAGCAACAGCAATATATGCACCATCCGGCGAAGTGGCAATTTCACCATTAACAATATAAGTATTTATTGAGGTTACATTTTTGACATCCTGCTCCCCACTCCCATCCTCATTCATTGTCGTTATATAATAATCCTTACTAATATCTTTACTCCCACCCCACATCAGGTTTTGTTCGTAAGTGTTTACAAACTTAGTACAAATTATTTTCCCATTCGGCAACCATGAAGGGTTATAATAAGATGTAGCAGTTACGCGGTTAGGGAAAAGGGCACAACCAGATACAAAAGTCATCGAAGGAACTAATAAAACAAAAAGCAGAAACAAATAAACTTTTTTTAACATCACTTACCTCCGTTTTTCAAAAAGGTTTCAAGGTTTCTAGGTGTCAAGGTTTCAAGGATTCTTATAAACTATTTTTCTCTCTAAAGAATTGATTAAGCCCTTTAACATTCGCTCAACCTCATAATACCTTTCCATTAAACCATCAAATCTTTCTTTTGTTAAATATCCAAAATCTTTTGCAAGCATTAATTGTGTTTCTAGTTCAGCTCCTGAACTATATGCAACATACAAAAATTGTATATATTGTTTTAAATATCCTCTAGCGTAACCTTCTGCAATATTAGATGATATGCCAACAACAGCCCTTCTTATTTGAGAAGTTATGCCAAATTTTTCTTCGGAAGGGAAAAGCTTTGTAGCCTTGTACACCTCTACCGCTAAATCATATGACTTTTTCCAAACTTTCAAGTCTTTAAAAGTTCTAATATCCATGTTTGTTTTTTCCCTTACTCGATCCCTTGAAACCTAGAAACCTTGACACCTTTTTTTGTAGCAATTTTCATAATAGTTTGGTGAAGATTTAATCTCTTCCTCTGAAGCAAAGATCCTTCCAGCAAATACTATTAAAAAAACTAAAATAAAAACTAAAATTCTCATAAAATCTTTTACCTCAATTGAGTTGTTAATCCTGTTGAAATATCAGCAACATAAACACCATTAATATCACTCTGCTGAAGTTCTCCTCCTACTATTTTGGTATTATCAAATGATAATCGTAGGGAAGTTTGATCATATGAATCTAATAATGTTACTTTATTAGATTCATTTAAATAAATTTTTTGCACAGATGTTCCTGTTCCTCGATAACAAATTAGATCTGATAACATCTTTTGAGGAGAAAGACCACTAACAGACAATTGTACGGATGTTTTACTGTTATAATTTACATAAAATAAATATATATATATATCATCAACAAGCCCTTCATAAATTATATCCTCTCCCACCCTCCACGCCACATTTTCCGCTTCTGTAGTGATTAAAGCATCAACCGATCCATCAATATCAGTCAGCCTTAACTCATTACTAGAATTTGTATAGACTATCTTGTAGCCTTCACTTGTTGGAGAAAAATCCAAATGTTCCGGGTATCCACTAGGCGATATGGATTTGTAATGATTAAAATTAGAATCAAATACTTCTATTTTTGAATTAGC
>Ga0208246_1000328_pt1 | contig 40779 bp, 34 predicted proteins | sample RifOxyD2_FD_184039 | JGI IMG/M metagenome (GOLD analysis project Ga0208246, IMG submission 184039) | Soil microbial communities from Rifle, Colorado - Rifle Oxygen_injection D2 (SPAdes) | ecosystem: Environmental > Terrestrial > Deep subsurface > Rock core/Sediment | place: Rifle, Colorado... | reverse complement strand
GAAGTGTTGGGACAGGACTGACGAAAGAAATGATAATCAAATATATTAAGGAGCAATCCGAGGAGATATAAATAGTCAAGCTCCGATGCTTGGCATCGGAGAACACCTTATTTGTCTTGACAAAAAATAAGATACTAATTTTAGTTGAAGGTCTAACCGAAGAAAAATTTGTAAAAGATATTGTTTATCCGTATTTTCAATCTAAAGGATTATACTGCATCCCAAAAATCGCTACAACTAAAATGGTAAAAAATGGTCCAAATTTCAAAGGTGGAATTGTATCATATGAAAAAACAAAAAAAGATATTATGTTTTTGTTAGAGGATACAAATGCTATTGTAACAACAATGATAGATTATTATGGATTTTCTAATTTAGTTCCATTTAGGGACTCTATAAAAGGCAATAATTGTTTTGAAAGAGTTAAATTTACAGAAGTTTTATTTAAAAAAGATATTAATAGCGATAGGTTTATTCCATATTTACAGTTACACGAATTTGAAGCAATGACGTTTGTTTCTCCAAAAGAGATTGCTAATACTATGGTAGAAATAAGTAAAGAAAAACAGGTATTTGAAATAAAAAGTCATTTTAATTCACCAGAAGAGATTAATGATAATCCTGAAACAATTCCATCAAGAAGATTAAAAAATATTTTTAAATCGTACCAAAAAACGTTACACGGTCCCCTTATAACAAAAAGAATAGGAATAGAAGCTATACGTAAAGAATGTAAACATTTTAATGATTGGTTAGAAAAGCTTGAAATATTAAAAAGTGAGTAATGAGAAAAATAGGTTTTATTTATAAAATATTAAAATTTTTTTTCGATTTTGTTTAAAATTAGATTTGATGTTTTAGTTAATAATATTTAAAATAACCCGCCAAAAAGTGTCGTATTTAGGCGGGTTAACGTAAGGTTTTAAATATATCATAGGAGTGTTAATGTTTAGTGATATTATAAAATATTGTAAAGAGCTCTACTTTCAGGGAACAAATAACTCGCATAGCGGTAATGTTTCCTATTGTAAAGGCAATAAAATTTATATTACCCGACATGGTGCGCGTATGGGTGATTTGTCGTTTAAAGATTTTATTGTAGTCAATTTAGAAGATGAAAAAAAAGATCAAAATGCATCTGTAGAAGTAAATGTTCACAGAGAAATTTATATTGCAAATCCGGATGTTAAAACGATTATTCATGCTCATCCGCCCCATGCGATAGCCTTATCATTGAGTTTTGATAAAATAATACCTATAGATGTTGAGGGTAATCATTATTTGCCTGAAATACCTATTGTAGCTGAAGTAGAAAAACTTCCGGAATATCTATGCAAATACAAAATTGTTTTAGTCAAAGGACACGGAAGTTTTGCTGCAGGAAAAGATTTTGAGGAAGTTTATTTATATACTTCAGTATGTGAAAGTGCATCTAAAATACTGATACTAAATAACTCGGTAAAATCCGGAGGAAGCGGATGCTAAGAAAAATTCTTTTATGGAGCGGATTTGTCTTAGGAATCGTTATTGTTTCTTTTCCTTCTTTGATGCTTGTGGAACGCGTTCGCGGATTTGGAAAAGGAAAACCAAAGCAGGAAATTAAACAGGAATCACAGAAAGAAGAAGAACAAGTTAAAACGGAAGCGATAGTTGCCGAAGAAATTAAAAAGGAAAGCTATCCAAAAATCACGGACAGCGGAGTTATTTTTAGATATCAATCAAAGACAGCACAAAAAGTTTTTGTTGCCGGGACTTTTAATAACTGGGATGGCAGAAAAGGTATAATGGTAAAAAATATCGAAGGTATTTGGAATATAACTTTACCGATAAAACCGGGAAAGTATACATATAAATATAAGGTTGACGGTGTTTGGATTTTGGATCCGGACAATCCTGTTTCTGCAGACGATGGAAAGGGCGGAAGAGTTTCGGTTGTAATCATTAGATGAAAAAAATAATATTGATTTTATTGCTGTTCTTAACTGATTTAATTTATTCTTCGGTTATTTATATAAATAATGAAGATGAAATTAAAAAATATGCGATAAATGTATCAACGGTTTCAAAAAATGTTTTTATAATTCCGGCAGATTTATTAGCAAATCTTTCGGATGAGAATAAATTATTAATTAATAAAATGAAAAGTTCGGGCAATGCCGAATTCGCAAGCACAACATTTACAGAAGTTATACTGCCGGTTCTTATGAAGGTTCAACTTACGGATGACGTTAACAATCAAATTAAAAGAGGGAAAGATATTTATCGCCAGGTGTTTGATAAGCAGCCAAATATTTTTTATCCCTATATGGGAATAATATCTAAAGAAATGATAGAGATTGTAAGACAAAATGATTATACCACTTTTATAACTTCAGCAGGCAGTTTTTTCGATTTAAAAAGCACAATGACAATAATAGAACCGAATTTGTCTTTTTGGACTGATGCACCGGTTCAAAATTTAGCCTGGAATTACTTAAAAAAAGCCCGTACAAAAATAAGTGAATATACTTCTTCAAATTCTTATGAAAATGAGAAGTTGGAAGCAGTTTTAGAAGAAATTTATTCTTTAGAAAAACCAATTTGGTTTGAAAATTATATTTCTTGTGACGAAGATAAAAAAAGGGAAAATGATTTATGGTTTAGAGCCGGGCTTTCAAATATATACCGGATTATAGGCCTTGAACCTCCTCTGGAAATTTCAATTCCTCTTTTTATATCATTATCTAATTCATCATTGTTATCATCAACTACGAGCGAATATAATGTTTATTTTAATGATGAAATTGATGATGTAATTCCAAGCAGTTGTAATATTATTTCTTTTGGAGTTAAAAAATCAACAACAGATATTATTTTTGACCTTTTTATATCTTCACAGGAATCTGAAGTTGTTGACATTTATATAGATATGAATAAGAAAAATAATGCGGGAAGCACCTCTTTTCTTCAGGGACATAAAGGTTATACCGATACAATGTCTGCCTGGGAATATGCAATTTCAATTTCAAATGCAAATGCGTATTTGTATAGATATAATAGAAGCGGAAATCCAATGACAGTTGGAATCTTTAATATTGAAAAAATACCTAAGGAAAAGCTGGTAAAGTTAAAAATTCCAGAAAAATATATAAGAGGTAATCCTGGAAATTGGGGTTATATAGTTGTTGGATTTTTACCATCAGGTGATATTTTTGATGTTTTAGGAAAAAATATATTTCAACCGGATAGTATAATACAGATTCCGGCGTTAAGAGTCAAGTAAGAATAAAGTCAAGTTAAAATAAAAAGTTATAAGTTGAAATAGATGCGGGACAAAGTCAAAAGTTATAAATAAATTTTTAATTTTCATTTCAACTTTTAATTTAAACTTGTTTTTGAAGGGGGGTTATTATGAGTAGTTCAAATTCCGCAAGGAAATTAGTTTTTTGGACAGTAATGGCTTTTGGAATATTTGTTTTGGCATTTCTTTACTTGCAATCACAGAAAAATTTGAGCACAATAATTGGAGCAAGTACAGCACGTGCTGCTTTCACTAAAGAGGTAAATTTCCAGGATGGATTTGCAGATATTGCCGAAGCTGTTAAACCGACTGTTGTTTCAATTTACACTGAACAGGTTGTTAAAGAAAGCGTACCTTTTAATTTTTTCTATTCAGATCCGTTTAACGATTTTTTTGATCAGTTTTTCGGAGGTAAACCCCAACCACAACAGAGAACACCTCAACAGAAATATTATACTCAAAAAAGAGTTGAAGGTGCAGGGAGTGGTGTAATAATTAACCGGGATGGTTATATTCTTACAAATTATCATGTAGTAAAAGATGCGGAGAAGATAACTGTTAAATTAGCAACTGATAAAGAATATGTCGGAAAAGTTATCGGAAAAGATGCTAAAACAGATATAGCGGTTGTTAAAATAAAACCGTACGGGGAGCTTCCGATAGCTGTTTTAGGAGATTCAGATAAAATACGTGTTGGTGAGTGGAGTTTAGCGTTTGGTTCGCCTTTTGGGTTGGAGCAAACGGTTACTGCCGGTATAATATCCGCAAAAAGACAAAACATAAATATTGAAGGAAATAATTACAGAGATTTTATTCAGACTGATGCTTCAATAAACAGAGGTAATTCCGGTGGTCCGCTAGTGAATGCTCACGGGGAGGTTATTGGTATAAATACGGCTATTTTTACACAATCGGGTGGTTCAGTCGGTGTTGGATTCGCGATTCCAATTAATCGAGCAAAAGCCATTTTAGACACGCTTATTACTAAAGGTAAAGTTGAAAGAGGTTTTTTAGGTGTTAAGATAGAAAATGTGAACGAAGTTTTTGCCAAACAGGCAGGATTAAGAGAAACTGCCGGTGTTATTTTAACAGATGTTATAAGCGGTTTAGCTGCGGATAAAGCAGGGCTTAAGAGAGGAGATATAATACTTGAATTTAACGGAGTAAAAATTGATTCTGTTGAAAAGTTGCAGGATACGGTTACCAGTATTGAACCAAACAAAAAGGTCAATGTTGTAATTTGGAGAGATAAAACACAAAAAAATATTCCGGTTGTACTTGGAGAATGGACTGAAGAAACAGCTCAAACTCAGACACCAACAAAACAAGAGAATACCAACGAAAAAACTTCAAGTTGGATGGGCATGAGTGTAAAACAGTTTACGAAAGATATGGCAGAAGAATTAAGTGTTTCACCCGATGAGCAAGGGGTGGTTATTGTTGATATCCAGAGCGGTTCAAAAGCTGATGAGATGGGGCTTTATGCCGGTGATGTGATTAGAGCAATAAATAATCGAAAGACAAAAACTGTTGCAGAATTTGAAGCTGTAACAAAAAAAGTATCTCTTGCAGAAGGTGTTTTGTTCGATATAAATAGAAGTGGCAATTTAATTTATAAAACTTTTGCTGAGAAATGACCCCGCTGAATATTAAGTATTTTTATAGTTACCTGTATTACAAAATTAGGAAACTTTAAAATACTTTAACAATATTTGTATTTATTCTACGGGGTAAAAGCTCCAGTTATAACTGGATAAAGAATATAAATATTAGTTGTAAATCCGTTATAAAATAGAAAAGCAGTTAATTGCGAATAGCGGTTGATTTAATTGTTAAAATACAATGAGAATAAAATTATTCCCAAAATTTTTAATTTTAATAACTTTGATTTCAGTGATACCTCTTATTGTTATTGGGATTTTGACAATTAATATAAATAAAGAGATGTTGCAGACCATGATGCTCGAACATTATATTAAAATTACTACTTCTCTTGCAGAAAAAGTTGATGACAAAATAGGAAATATAGACAGAAGGATGAGTTTTGTAATCGCCACACAAAACCAGGAATACTTGTCTACTTTCGAACAGATGAATATTTTAAGAAACGTGTTAATTGCATCGGACGATTTTGCAAGAGCATCAATAATTGATAAATCAGGCGATGAGGTCGTTGCTTCTAATCCAAAGTTCGGCAAAAATATATACAAACCAAAAAATTACTTAAATGATAAATATTTTTTAACTGTAAAGAAAACCAAAAAATATCAAGTGAGTCCGCTTTATTACGAGCAGAACCAGCCGATGATAGATTTTTATTTTCTTTTACTTGATAAATATGTTTTAAAAGTATCCGTTTCACTTGAAAATATTGCTCAGGTTGTTGAAGAAACTAATGTCGGAGCAACTGGGCATGTTTATATTGTTGATAATAACGGAAAAATTATTTTACACAAGCAAAGAGAAATGGCAATTAGCAGGCAAGACGTTTCAGATGAGCCGGTTGTGAAAGAAGCAATTATGAAAGCAGGTGTCGGCAGCAAAGAGTATATATCAAAAAACGGCATTGCGATGATCGGTGCATATGCTCCGGTAAATAAATTAGTATGGAATGTTATATTTCAACAGAATAATAGTGAGGCATATTCTTCAATGATAAAAATGCGAAGAAATGCAGTGATTACAATCATTATAGTTTTTTTACTTTCTATAAGTATTGCATATGTTTTGGCCAAATCGCTATCCAACCCGATTCTTAAAATTATAGATGTTTCAAAGCGTGTGGCAAACGGTGATTTTAGCCAGAGAGTTAATATCAAAACGCATGACGAAATGCATGATTTGGCAGATAATTTCAGTGAAATGATAAATAAGCTTTCTGTATATACAAAAATGCAGGCTGATAAACTTTCTGCTATTGTTTATTCTATCAACGATGGTCTTATTCTTACGGAGGAAAATAATAAAGTCGTTCTTATGAATGATAAAGCAGCTGAAATATTGGGAATTTCTAAAGATTCAAAAGAGTCACTTTTTGAAATTGTTAAAAATGAGAAATTATCATTTGCACTAAAACAGGTTTCCGAACGTCCTGAAACTATAAAAGAGGTTGATTTATCATCTGATAGGCCTTTTATCATTAGTGTTTCCACTCAGATTATCACGGATCCCAGTAATAAGACTGTTGTAGGCATTATTTTTGTTATGCGGGATGTAACCGGTGCAAAAGAAGTTGAAAAAATGAAAGAGGATTTTTTCCATGGTATTACTCACGATTTAAGAAATCCGCTTGCTTCTATGCTTGGATTTCTTAAATTTTTATTAGATGGCAGTGTCGGACAGGTTAATGAAAAACAAAAATATTTTCTTGAAATAATCAATAGATCTTCAAACAGATTGCTTAGTATGATTAACGACATACTTGATATCGCCAAATTGGAAGTAGGAAGAATGGAATTAAATCTAAAACAATTTGATATAAAAGATGTTGCAGTAAAGGTATGCGACGGATTAATGGCAAAGGCAATGGAAGGTAAAATTAAATTAAGTTGTGAAATGGTCTCAATGAATATAGTTGCGGATGAAGGGCTTGTGGAAAGAGCATTGATAAATTTAGTTAGTAACTCAATAAAATATACCAGAATGGAAGGTGAGGTTAAAATTTTATCAAAAGAAAATGACAAAAATATTGAAATATCCGTTGTGGATAACGGCGAAGGTATTCCAGCTGAATATCTAGATAAGATATTTAATAAATTTCAACAAGTAAGCGGAAGAAGTAGAGGCGGTACGGGGATAGGACTTACAATTACAAGGTTTATAGTTGAAGCGCACCTTGGTAAAATATGGGTTGAATCAAAATTAAATGAAGGATCAAAATTTTCTTTTACTATTCCTAGAGGTTTGAAAAAAGACGAAAAAGGCGAAGTATGTATTTAAAAGCAATTAAAAATTTAAAATTTAAAATTAAAAATTACAGTTTGTTTTTAACATTAATTTTTAATTTTGCATTTATAATTTTAAATTGTCTTTATGCTCAGCAGAATCTGCAGGAAATAGAAGTAAAGTCTGGAGATACGCTTTGGGGTGTAGCAAATTATTACTTAAAAGAACCGTCCAAATGGCCCGAGATATTAAAATTTAATAATATTTCCGCTGATCCGAATAATGTGCTTCCCGGTATGAAGCTAAAAATACCAATAGTGATGATAAAAGAACAATTGCGTTCTTCTACTGTAATATCTATTGTTCGCGATGTTAAAATAAGGCGCCAAGTAGAAGTTAACTGGATTGACGCCCAACCAAGCATGAAGCTTTATAATAAGGACGGGATTAGGACACTTGAAAATTCCTATGTAGGTGTAAAATCTCCTCTGGGAAATTTTATGACAATAGGCCCGTCCTCGCTGGTTATAATTCAGCCGGAAGAAAAAACAGACGAGACAAGACTTTTATCAGGCGAAATCAGAGCTTCAAATATTCCTATCAGAACTCCGACAGCTTTTATTATGCCGAAAATAACTCCCAAGACGCCAATCTCTGATTATAAAACTAAGGTTAAAGAAGACCAATCAACAATAGTTGCTGTTTATAAAGGAGCTGTAGATGTTACCGCTAAAAATAAAACCGTTACGGTTCCGGAAGGATATTCAACTGAGGTAAAAATAAATTTACCTCCCGTAGAACCAAGACTGCTTCCGCCAAGCATGGAATTGCTGGATGAAAAACAAAAAACCGGAAGCATGGGGAACGCGGATATAGAAAAACCAAAAATAGGAAAAATGAAAATAGAAAACGTAAACGAGATAAATGTCGGAGGAGAATTATCCAAATCCAAAGCATCATCAGGATGGCTTGATATTACACATTATCACATACAGATTGCAAAGGATAAAGAATTTGACAATATGGTTTTTGATTCTGTCAGACCTATTTACGAAAAATTTGATATAAAAAAAACCGATGTGCCGGATGGAAGATATTTTTGGCGTGTTTCTTATCTTGATTCTTCAAGTGCCGAAGGGATTATCTCATCATCAAAAGAAATACTTGTGGACAAAACACCGCCGGTTTTAACGATCGAAGAACCAATAAATAATGTAAGATACAGTGATAAGAATATAAAAGTCAGCGGTAACACCGAAGAACAATCAATTGTTAATATTAATGGAAGTTATATATCAACAGATAAATATGGTAAATTTTCAACAGAAATACCTTTATTAAAAGGGGAAAATACAATTAAAGTTAATTCAAGTGACAGATTTGGAAACACCACGACAATCGCATTAAAAGTATTTCAGACCCAAGAGGGTGTAAAACAACAAATTAGAAAAAGTTTTTTTCTGACACCAGTTGGTATTGTAATATCTATTATTACGATTTCTGCATTGTTGGTGATATCTATTGTTACAGTTACGGGTTGAGGAATTGCTAAATGGCGAAAATAATTATTGCTGATGACGATATAGAGATTTTGGAATTAATAAAAACAGCTCTTGAAAATGACGGGCACAGCATTATTGGTTATAATAATGGTTTTGATGCTTATGAAGCTATTGTAAAAGAAAAGCCCGATTTGGTGGTACTTGATGTAATGATGCCGAGAATGAATGGATATGAGGTATGTGAAAAACTAAGAGAAACGCCTTCAACAAAAACAATCCCTATAGTTATGTTGACTGCGCAATCTCAGATAAAAGATAAAATAACAGGATTGAAATTAGGGGCAGATGATTACATAACAAAACCTTTTGATCCATTGGAGCTTGCTGCGCGCGTTGAAAGTATAATAAAAAGATGTAACAAAGCAAAATCAGACAAATAATTTAAATTAGTATTTTTAAGCAAAAAATGAAAGAAAATGTAAGCTCAGATAGTCTGCCAAAAGTTATTTTTTTTATTACCGGATTCTTTCTTTTTTTACTTCCGCTTATTCCGGACGAAAAAATAACAAGATGGAAATTGTGGGTTTTAGAAAGCGGTCTTTTTATAATTTTGATTACCTGGATTTTTAATAAAATTAATTCTGAAAGAATCTATATTAAAAATTCCGAATTAAACAAACCGATTTTAATCTGGCTAATATTCTCAATATTTTTGTATATTATTTCTTCCAATTTACATATTGCTGAATTGGAATTATATAGAGTAATAATCTGTTTTTTGAGTTTTTTTGTTTTTTCTAATATCATACTGAAAAATGGCCGGAAGGAAATATTAATCAGGTTTTGGTTAATTGGCGGTTTTTTATCTGTAATTTATGGGTTAATGACGCACTATGGCGGATTTTGGATAATAACAACTCCGAAAGTGGATAGAATTTTTTCTACGTTTGGAAATCCGATATTTTTCGCATCGTTTTTGGTTGTTTCATTTCCGTTTATAATTTATAAAATTACATTAAGTAGTAATTTTTTAAATAGATTCTTTTGGTTTATTATTTCTTTAGCATTTTTAATTGCTTTATTTTTTACAAAGAGCCGTGCCGGGTGGGTAGGCTTGGGTGTTTCAAGTTTGGTTTTAATTTTTAATCTTTTAAAAACTAAAAAACAAAAAATATTTTTTATAATAGTTTTCTCTATTATTACAGCCGGATTTATTTATAAAACAAAAAATGTTTGGACAAGACAGCAGGCGCATCTGCTTATATGGAGAGATTCATTAAAAATGGTTTCACGCAATCCGCTGCTTGGCGTTGGATTAGGAACCTTCCATATAAATTTTCCGAATTATGCTTCTGAAGAGCTTAAGAAGATTTGGCCTCAGATGCAGAATATTGTTAATGATGCGCATTCAGAATTCGTTCAGATTTTAGCAGAAACCGGTATAATAGGATTTGGAATATTTCTGTGGATTATTATAATTTATTTTCTGCAATTAAATAAATTTAAAAAGAATATAAATGACAAAAATAAGATTCTACTGCAAAATGTCGGATTGGCTTCCGTGTGCGGAATTTTAGTTCAGAATTTGTTTTCTGTAGATATGAGGTTCACAATTTCTTCATTCTATTTATTTACAGTAATTGGCATAACCTCATCACTTCCGGATAATTATGAAGTCAATATCAATATAAATAAAAATCAAAAATATTTTTTTGCGGTAATTCTGATAGCCGGTATAATTTTTTTAGAATATAATATGGTTGTAAAGCAATACAGGAGCTGGAATCTGGTTTTCAGAAGCAAAGATTTTCTGAATACAAAAATATTAAATTCAGATGATCAGAAAAAAATTGTTCAGAAAATGATAGATTCTAATCCTGGAGATGCGCAGTTATATTTTAAATTAGGGTATTTGTGGGCGAATGAAATCAAAACAAATAAAGAAGCGATTCAAAAAGCGATAGAGTATTTTTCAAAAGCCGCAGATATTAATCCTGCAATTGAAAATGGCGGTGCATATAATAACTTAGGAAATATTTATTTTACAATCGGAAATAGAGCTATGGCAAAAGAAAATTATATTAGGGCAATCAATGTAAATCCAAAGCTGATTGATGCACATCTGAATCTCGGGATTGCATATTATTATGATGGTAAATTAAAGGAAAGTGTAGCCGAATTTGAAAAAGTATTGCAACTGGAACCCAAAAATTTGCAGGCAGTTTACATGCTGAAAAAAATGAGAGAATGAAAAAATAGTAACGGGTAACGGGTAATGAGTAACGAGTAATCCTTCGACAAGCTCAGGACAGGCTGGGTAATGGGTAATAAGTAAAAGATAAAAATTATGGAAATCAAATTAAATAAATTAGATGATTTAAGAAAATCCGGAGAAAAGGTTGCAATATTCACAATAAGGAATATTAAACACACCGCGGAGTTTTCTGCTTTGCTTGTAACTAATTTTTTTATTTTACTTTTGCCTTTGAAATTTTCACTCTGGGCAGGGAGGCGATTAGGCAGTATCGCGTTCCATATTTTAAAAATAAGAAGAGAAGTTGTGATAAAAAATCTTAGGTTAGCATTTCCCAAAAAAACAAATTTGGAAATATTTAATATTGCTGAAACAACATATAAAAACTTTGCTATGTCAATGATAGAATTATTATCATTTCCAAAATTAAGATTGAGGGATTTTTCTAAAAATATAGAATTTGAAGGACTCGAATGTCTGGAGCATTCTTTAAATAACAAGGAAGGCATGGTTTTAATAGCGGGGCATTTTGGGTCGTGGGAATTGATGGGAGCGGTAGTCCGTAAAAAAGGTTATCCAATAAATTTTTTGGTTGGCAAACAACATAATATATATGTAGATAATCTTTTAAATTTCTACAGAAAACTTAAAAATGTAGGTATTATACCTCTTAAAATGGCATTAAAAAGTGTAATCAGGGCTTTAAAAAAGGGCGAATTTGTTGCTATGTTATCAGATCAGGATGCCGGTAGAAGAGACGGTGTTTTCGTTAATTTTTTTAATAAACCGGCTTCTACTCCTAAGGGCCCGGCTGTTTTTGCACTGCATACTGATGTACCGATAGTAATGGGTTTTTGTATAAGACAACCCTCTAAAATTAAACATAAAATAAAATTCGTTGCAGTCGATTTTAAAAAAAGCGGTAATAATGAGAAAGACATTGAATTACTTACATTGAAATATACTCAGATTCTGGAAGGTTTTATAAAAAAATATCCTGATCACTGGTTTTGGTTTCATAAAAGATGGAAAACCACTGTTGACAATACAGAAAATATGTATTAAAATCTGAAAACATAGTAACGGGTAATGAGTAATGGGTAACGAGCAAAATCGCTAGATTATTAATTACTTAAAATCTTAGTTTTGTGAAAATTAATACTTGTAGTTAGTGTGAGCCTGCTTACCGGCAGGTAATTAGTAGTCAAGGAAAGTTTTTCGTTCTAGTAAATATGTATCCTCGCACCAATTACAAATTACTAACTACTAATTACTGGTTTTAATGGAGAGGTGGCCGAGTGGCTGAAGGCGCGGGTCTCGAAAACCCGTTCCCGATTTATCGGGACGAGAGTTCGAATCTCTCCCTCTCCTGAGTTTTCGCTTACGGCGAAAACTCAGAGAATCGAAAATAGAGATTAGAAAATAGATAAGGACAAATTTTCGATTCGGTCTAATGTTCTATTATCTATTTTCAGTAGTTAAGACAAAATTACATATTTAATTTTATCTGGAGGGTTTATGAAAAAAGTTTTGATTATCGCGGCATTATTTTTGCAGTTATTAGGTCTGTGTTATGCAAGAAAAGAAGGTACGGTTAATTTAGACTCAATCCCTAAAGCGATTTCTCCAAATCATGACGGGCTTTATGAAAAAACTAGATTTATTATGACAATAGATACTGGAAAAATAAAAAAATGGACGCTTGAAATAAAAAATGATTTAGGTGTACCGATAAAAACATTATCAGGTGAAGAAATTATTCCTGCTGTTCTCGAGTGGGATGGAACCGATGAAAAAAATGCTGTTGTTGTAGATGGTAAATATGTATGTGTTTTGAATGTAGATGGCAAATATCCTGCCCGTTCAAACGAAGTGTGGATTACTGTTGATACTATGCCTCCTTTTGTTGGGATTTCAGTATCTACTCCGGGAATATCACCAAATGGTGATGGTATTGATGATTCATGCACCATTTCTTTTGTTGCAGACGATCCTATAGGTTTTTCAGTCTGGGAAGCGGCAATTGAAAATTCAAAAAGTATTGCGGTAATTTCTTTGAAAGGAACCTCTTCAATACAAAAAGAATTTGTTTGGGACGGAAAAGATGATTATTATAAAAATGTAGTTCCAAATGGCAAATATAAAGTAAAATTTACAGTATTTGATACTGTTGGTAATAAGGCTGTTGCCGACCTGATTGATATTGATGTGAATATACCCGAGAAGGTTGTTGTAGAAGAAAAGAAAATTTCTGTTAAAGAAGAAAAAAGAGGATTGGTTGTTAATCTCGCATCTTCAGTTCTCTTTGACTCTGGAAAATCTGAACTGAAACCGGGAGCATTTGATATGCTGAACGAGGTTGTAAAATTAATGCAGGAATATCCTGATAATAACATTTTAATTGAAGGGCACACTGATAGCTACGGCAGTGATGCTTATAATAAGAGACTTTCTGAAAAAAGAGCACAATCTGTTTATGATATGCTGGTTTCTAAGTATAGCGTAGACTCAAAACGGTTATCTGCTATAGGTTATGGTGAAGAAAAACCAATGGCAGACAATAAGACAGCTGCTGGGCGTGAACAAAATAGGCGCGTAGAAATTATAATATTGAAAAAATAATGGCAGGCATTAAAAAGATTCTTTTATCGCTCTTTGTAATTTTATGCTTTTTATCCATCATGTCAATGGTTCTGTTGAAAACTGCTTTTCCGAGAAAATGGATGAAAAATATTGTTCAATGGAGAATTTCTAAATTTACAGGAGGGAAATCTGAAATTAAATCTATCTCTTTGGATTTTGGAGGAATAACTTTAAACAATATAAATATTTTTTTCGATAATCATTCTAAATGGAATATTGAAAAAGTAAAGTTATCACCTAATTTATTTCCGTTTCCGCGAAAACAGGTGGCTTTAAATAAAATAGTAATTATCAATCCAATATTGGAATTTACTGATAAAATAGAAAATCTTTCATTCAAAAAAAAATTTAAAACTGAATATGCAATTATAATAAGCAATTTAGGCCTTAAAAACGGCAAGATATATTTTACTAATTTAAGAATTGAAAAGCTAAGCCTGGATATAAAAAACGCTTCTTTAAGCAATACATTCCCTATTGAAATGTCTTTTTTTGCCGAAAATGCAAGTTTTGATATAAAAGCAGAATATAATTATAAAGATGATTTAGTAAATATAAAAGAAGCGATTTTAAAAGAAGATAAAAAGGAAGTTTTTTTAACCGGGGAATTGAAAAATATGCTTAATTTTAAGAATTTAAACTTTAACATAAATATCAAAGGTGATAGAATATTATTTAATAAAATATTTTTATCTAATTTGTATAAAAGAAAAATTACTGCTTTTAGTGATGATAAAGTAAGTTTAGAAATTAACGGTAATTTGGAAAATTTTCAGATTAATAATTCAGTCCATTAAAGGATGTTGCAAATTAACTTGGCATAAGAAAGTAATTACAAAGACTAAGCAGCTTATTGTTTAACGGAATATTAAACAAGGAGGTGAGGTAAAATGTTGGCAGTTATAGGCGGTCTTATCACATTGGTTGTAGGTATAATCTTTTTATTTGGTGCGAAAATTATACCCGGACTTCCGCTTTATATGTGGGATGATTTCTTGGTTTTTCTTAAAGGTATGATATCTTCCGGACTTGTTTTGGGCGGAATACTCGCAATTATAGCCGGTATATCGGCAATAAGAGATAGAGCGAAAACAGAGGAAAAAAATAATTGAAGATATCTAATCTCGGCGAATTTGGATTAATCGAAAGAATTAGAAAAAAAGTTAAGAAAACAAGTAGTGGTTCCGGAGTAGTAGTTGGCATAGGTGATGATTGTGCTATTGTTAAAAGTAACAAAGTAAAAAATTTTCTTTTTACAACTGATACATTAATAGAAAATATTCATTTTTCAAGAAAATATTTTAACTTTTTTGACATAGGATATAAATCACTTGTTGCCAATCTTTCCGATATTGCTGCGGTTGGTGGATTGCCTCTTTACTGTCTTGTAACCGTGGGTTTTCCTTCAAATATAGAAGTACAAGACATTGATAATCTTTATAATGGAATTACAACCCTTGCTGCAGAATTTAATGTTAAGATTATCGGAGGGGATACAGTTAAATCTCCGGATAATATAGTAGTCTCAATTACAGTTATAGGTAAGACAGTCTATGGTAATGGCATATTAAGGAGCGGCGCTAAGGCCGGGGATACAATCTTTACAACAGGTACTTTCGGAGATCCGGCTGCCGGCCTTTTTTTGTTTCAAAAAAATATTTCCGGCTGGGAAAAAATAAAGAAAAAACATTTAAAACCCTACCCAAAAATTAAAGAAGGTATTTTTATTGCAAAATCAATGTTGGCAACATCAATGATTGATTCGTCAGATGGATTTGATAAATCAATAAGACTTATTTGCGAAGAATCTAAAGTTGGTTGTGAGATTTATACAAATAAAATTCCGGTTTCTTCCACTTTGACTAAATTGTGTTCACTTAATAACTTATCTCTAAATAAATTTGTTCTTTTTGGCGGTGAAGAATACGAATTATTATTTACCGTTCCGACTAACAGGAAAAAGTTTTTTGAAAAGAGGTTTTATCCGGTTGGAAAAATAATCCGGAAAAGAGAAATTATATATTTGGATAAAAACGGTAAAAAATTGAATCTTAATAATAATGGATATGACCATTTTAAAAAGTAATTTCTCGAAAATAGCTCTTTTATGTATTTTAACATTTACACTTTTTTTTCCATTTATAAATAAAGCAATATCTTCGGATTCTATATTTTATATCTATACAGCAAGGCAAATATTAAAAGAACCGATCAAACCCTTTAGTTTTCAGTTAAATTGCGCCAATAAGAATTATTTTGCATGGGATGTCGCTAATAACCCGCCACTAATATCATATTTTATTGCAGGTATAATTAAAATATTTGGAGAAAATGAAAAAATATTTCATCTTTTATTTTTATGTTTCACGATTTTTTGTGTTTCTGGTATATATTTTTTATCGGATGAATTAAAAATAGATCCATTTTTTTCAGCACTTCTATTAATTGCAAGTCCCGCTTTTTTTGTTAACGCTACCGATATTATGCTGGATGTTCCATTAATGGCATTCTCTGTCTGGGGAATACTTTTTGTTTTCCGGCAAAAGTATTTTGGCTGGATTCTATTGGGTTTTGCAATATTAGTCAAATTTGCTGCAATTTTAAATCTTCCTATTATCTTTGTATGGTTATTATTGAATAAAAAACTAAAAGAAAATATTATATTCTTTGCAGTGCCGATTCTTTTTTTATTAGTTTGGATAATACATAATAAATTGGTTTACAATGAAATTCAAATTTTAAAAAAATCTTTACAAGTAGGATTATCATTTGGATTAGTTAAAGAGATACCTATATTTACTTATATTGGGGGAGCATTTATTTTTCCAATAAGTATAATGTGGGCAAGTTTTAATAAGAGCAAATATAATTTATGGATTTTTTTACTAAGTTTTTTAGCAATTAATCTTTTATTTAATTTACTAGGTTATAAAATATTACAAAGTTTTTTATTCGGAATTTTTATTTGTTCAGCAATATTATTAATTATGATATTTTTTAATTATCTTAAAGAAACTAATTTTGATAAAGATGTAATTTTTCTTTTAAGCTGGTTTTTTTTATATTTAATATTTTTTGTTTCAGTTTCGGCTATCGTGGCGGTAAGGTATCTTTTGCCATTACTGGTGCCGGCGATAATTTTGTTTGTTAAAATTTCTGAAAAGGTTGTATATAGAAAAATATTTCTGTCATTTTCTATAATTTCCGGATTAATAATCTCATTGTGCATTTCAAATTCTGATTATATATTGGCGAATTCATATAGGGATTTTTCAAGATATGTCACTGAAAATTATAATAAAGAAAACGTTTATTTCACCGGGCATTTGGGTTTTCAATATTACATGGAAAATAACGGCTTTATAGCGATTGATTCAAATAATAATAAATATTTGAGAGGGTCTATTATAGTTGTTCCCGTTTTACCTGTCCCGCAAAAAATTAACCAAGATGTTATAAAAAAATTGAAATTAATTGATGAAATAAATATTCACGCAAAAAATCCGTTTAGAAGTATGGATCCAAATTCACAAGCGGGTTTTCATTTAAATATGTACGGGCTATTACCATATTCTTTTTCAAAGATGCCTATTGAAAAATTTAGGATTTATAAAATAAAATGACAACAAAATATTTAAAACTATTTTTAATAAGTTTTATTGCACTTTTTCTTCAGGTAACCTGTATAAGATGGTTCAATTCCAATGTTATTATGCTTTCATATTTTTCAAATTTTGTTTTACTTGCCTGTTTTTTAGGTTTAGGCGTAGGTTTAATGATAGAAAATAAAAAAAATGATTTTATTATTTATTTTCCTGCAATATTTTTAATAATTTGTGTAATTTTTTGGAAAGTTATCATTAGGGTTACTGTTGAATCTAGTGTTAATGTTTATTTTACTTCCGGTGGTTTTGCCAAAGGAATTCCTCTTTATAATGTAAGTGCATGGTGGTTTTTACCGATAATTTTTTTATTTACAACTTTTATATTTATTTCAATCGGGCAGGAGATGGGGCGGGCTTTTACCGTAATGGAGCCGCTCAAGGCATATTTAACTAATGTTTTAGGATCTATCTTAGGTGTAATAGTTTTTGGAGTAATTTCTTTTTTTAATAGCCCGCCGTTGGTATGGTTTTTTATTTCTTTTATTTGTTTAATACCTTATTTTTATAAAAAATCACTCTTTGCTTTCAATATTTTTATTTTAATTGTTTCGCTAATATTTATTTACTTTATTAGTAATAATGCGGTATTTTCTCCTTATTATAGAATTGACACGATAAATAGAATGATTATAGTAAATGGCGTCCCGCATCAAAAGATGTTAGATATAAATAAAGAAAGTATTAAACCATATGAATTTCCTTATAAAATGAAAAAGAATCCTAAAAAAGTTCTCATATTAGGAGCCGGTACCGGTAATGATGTTGCTGTTGCAATAAAAAATAATATTGAAAATATTGATGCTGTCGAAATAGATCCGGTAATATTAAAAATAGGAAAAATTTCACATCCAAACAGCCCGTACAATAATAAAAATGTACGAATTTTTAATGATGATGCGCGTTCTTTTCTAAAAAAATCAAATGAAAAATATGATTTAATAATATTCGCATTACTTGATTCATTGACTGTTTTCTCGCAATTTTCTTCCGTGCGGCTTGAAAATTTTGTTTTTACAAAAGATTCTTTTGAAGATGTAAAAAAACATTTGAAAGATGACGGGACGGTTGTTATTTACAATCAATTTAGAAAATTGTGGGTAGTTGAAAGAATTTCGAAAATGCTCGAAGAAGTATTTGGTACAAACTCAGTAGTTTATGATGAGCCGGAAATTGAACATTTTGCAGTTATATTTAACGGGCCTGGAATAAAAAACATGACATTTCCTAGAACAGCAGAGATTTTTACCGGAAAGGAAATGTTAATGACAAAGTTAACAAATACCGAAATAAAATCCACCAATGATAATTGGCCGTTTTTATATATGGAAAAACCGGCGTTACCAACGCATTATCTAATTTCAATTTTATTGATATTAATATTTACCGTGTTTTTAATATTAATTTTCTCCGATACTTCCCGGGAAATAAATAATCACTTCTTTTTCCTCGGCTGCGGTTTTATGATTTTGGAAACTTCTGCAATAATACGTATGGCGCTTTTATTAGGCTCAACATGGTTTGTAAATGCGATTGTGATAACTTTTGCTTTACTGGTTACATTTACATCAGCATATTTTATTAAGGTTCAGAGACAAATAAATATTAAAAAGTATTATATTTTGCTTTTTATAAGTATTTTATTAAATATTATTATTCCATTAAAAATATTTCTAACTTTCCCGAATTATTTGATGGTTTTGTTATCTTCTTTTCTAATGTTTTTGCCGGTATTTTTTTCAGGAGCAATATTTTCTTATTCATTTTCTCAAACAAAGGATTCTCCGGTTGCATTTGGTTCTAATTTGATTGGTGCAATGTTGGGCGGATGCCTGGAATATATATCTCTAAAATACGGGTATAATTCTCTAATGTTTGTATTATTAGCGGTTTATTTTACTTCAATCAAAAATTTCAATTGGAAATTTAATGAAATTTTCAGAAAATAACTATTTAATTAAAAAATTTTCTAATAATATAATATTGATATTTTTATTTGTAATATTAATAATATTGGTTTTTTACAGGGATGTCGTTATTGATGAAGGTATATATCTATATATTGGGAAGTTGGTAGCTAAAGGTAAACTCCCGTATATAGATTTTTTACATCCCCAAGGCCAGATGTATGCATTAATACTTGGACTGATGAGCAGAATCTTTACACAAGATTTATATATAAATAGGATAGTAGTGGCAATCTGTAGTTTTATTGGAATTTTGTTATTAGGGAGAGTTGCAAGGAATATTGGAAATACGAAAACAGAAACAATATATTATTTATTTAACCTAACATCAGTTTATGTATTAGCGCATTATGTAGTTGTAACAACCTATGCAATAGCGTTTTTATTTCTTTCTCTTTCAATTTATTTTGCAATATACAAATATAAACCCATATTATCCTGCACTCTCATTATTATAGCATCATTAATACGTTTAAGTATTATAAGCATTGTTCCTTTATTTATATTTTATTTTATATCAAAGAGTAGTGACAAAAAAAAGTTACTGCTAAGAGTATTGATAATTACAATTTTAATTTACTCGGTCTTTTTTATTCCGTTCATTCTAAAATCTTACGATACATTTATTTATGATATAATTACTGCACATACCAATTTTGTTAATTTACCAACAAGAATTTTAATAATGTTAGATACCTTAATTGTTAATTTAAAAGATTATTCAATTTTATTAACTTGTACATTAATATTAAGTATTTTATTTATAATAAAAAAAAGAATTGGGTACAAAAAAGAGATAATTTTTTTATTTTTGATTTTTTTTATCCTTATGATTGTTCATCTTTTGCCAATTAGTAATAGAGGAACTCATTACAATGTATTAAATATTCCGGTACTTTTTATAATCATAGGATATTTTTATAACGAATTATTCCAAATTAGGAAAATAGGACTTTACGGATTAATTTTTATATTAATATTAAATTTTGTAGAGCAGGCAGTTTTAGTTAAAAAAAGCAGTCTTTTTCAAAACGAAAATCCGGTTGATAAAATAAAATTGGCTGCTATGTATGTGGATGAAAAAACTGATAAATCAGATACTATATTAACATTTAATACTTTATTGGCAACACAGGCGAATCGCAATATTCCTATAGAATTTACAAATGATTGTTTTTCATACAAAAAAGGTTTCGATACTGCAAAGTGTAAAATTTATCATTTAGTTAACGACGATATATTTTTAACTTATATTAATGACAATAAAATTAAATTATTAGCTCTTGGAGATTTTGATTTACACCAATTTGGAACAGATAAAAAAAATATATTAGAGGCAATAAGAGAAAACGGTTTTATTTTTACTAAACAATTCGAAAATTTTGGTCAGTGGCACGATAATCTGTATGTTTATACAAGAAAATGAAAACTTTTATTTCTAAAAGTGCAGAAAATACAATAAAAATAGGCCTGGCAATTGCAAAAAATATTAAAAACAGGGATATCATATGTCTTATCGGGCCGCTTGGTGCCGGAAAAACAGTTTTAGCTCAGAGCATATGTAAAGGTTTAAAAGTCAAAGATTTTGTCAATAGTCCTTCTTATAAAATTGTCAATCAATATAATGGAAAGTATCCTGTATATCATATAGATTTATACCGGCTAAATTCAGTAAAAGAAATCGATGAATTAGGGCTCGATGATTATATTTATGACGAAGGCATAACAATTATAGAATGGGCTGATAAACTGGAAAAAAAGAATCTTCCAAAAAAAAGAATAGAAATAAAAATAGAAATTAAGAGCGAAAATGAAAGGTATATAAAATGGCAGCGATATTAATAATTCTGATATCAGTTATTTTTATAATATATTTTAAAGTAATTTTTCTTTCGGGTTTATTTGCAGCGCATTTTGCCGGTATTAGCGATATTCAGTCGATGTATTTGCCGTTTCGTAATTTTTTTGCTCAATCAATAAGGAGCGGGCAATTCCCTTTATGGGCACCTGACATGTTTTTGGGATTTCCGCTGCATGCCGAAGGACAGGGCGGTTATTTTTATCCGTTAAATATTCTCTTTGCAATATTTCCTTCATGGGTTGCGTATAACTATGTTTTTATTTTAAGTGTTTTTCTCACAGGTTTATTTAGTTACTTATTTGCAAAATCAACCGGTTTAAAAAAAACATCGGCTCTATTATTTTCAATAGTATTTTCTTTCTCAGGTTTTTTTGCTGTTCATAATGAACATATCAATCTTTTGAATTCTGCAACATGGATACCTTTGGTATTTTTGTTCACACATAAAATAAATAAACAAAAGTACTGGATAATTCTTGGATTGATTTTTGCAATGCAGTTTTTATCCGGTTTTCCTCAGATCGCATATTATTCAATGATTACCGGGTTTATATGGTTAATTTTAAATACTAAAAATATTAAAACAATTGGTAATTTTTTTATTGCAGCAATTTTATCTCTTATTTTAGCAGTATGCCAAATAATACCAACTATTGAGTTAATCCCATATTCAGCGAGAGCCGGAGGTATTGTTAAATCGCAGGTAAATAGCTGGGGCTATTTTTTTAAAGATATATTACTTTTTATTAATCCATATATTTTCGGTAATCCAACTTTAGGCAACTATATAAGAAAAGATAGTATTTTTGGAGAAAATGTCGCATTTATCGGTATAATGGCACTGCTTCTTTTGATTTATGGAATAGTAAAGAATTTTAAAAATAAAAATATAAAATATTTTTTGATTTTATCTTGTTTGATAATGCTTTTTATTTTATATTTTAAACAAATATATAGTTTTTTGTTAATATTGCCCGGAATGCGGTATTTTCGGTTGCCGCAAAGAATGCTTGTCTTTGTTGTTTTATCGTTTGCTTTTATTGCGGCAATGGGTTACCAAGAATTAAAAAGGTTCAAAATGATAGTTTTTTTAGTAGTTTTAATTGAATTAGTAAATTTTTCTTTTGGATACAATAATGTTATAAATAAGAAATATTTGTCAAAACCGAAAGTTGTTGAATTTTTTAAGAATGATGCAAATTTATTCAGGATTTCTGTTAATGACGATAAATTAAAAGCATGGTTATATTCTTATTATTTTTCAACAATTCCGGAATTAAAAGAAAAAGTTCAGTTAATGTACAGAAATTATTTACCGCCTAATTTGAATATGATTTATAATATATCTTCAATAAATGCTTATTCTCCGCTTGTTCCGGAAATTAAAACGGACTATACTAATGTTAAGTACATAGTTTCATCCGCAGAATTAAAAAATGAAGTATTAATAAAAAAAATAAATTTTGACGGTTATTTGCCGGATTTGAGAATTTATAGAAAAAATAAGTTTTATTCCAGAGCATTTGTTATATTAGATAGAAAATCAGAAGTCGTGCCTGTAAATATAAAACAATATAAAACAACAAAAATTGTAATTGATAAAGAAAAAGGAAAGGGCGGAAATTTAATTCTTTGTGATTTTTACTATCCGGGTTGGCATGCTTATAAAGACGGCAAAGAAGAAATTATTAACAAATTTGAGGGTGTAAGAGAAATACAAGTTTCTTCGGAAAAACAAAAAATTATTTTTACTTTTATTCCGTGGAGTTTTAATTTTGGTGTTATTATTTCAATTTGTTCAATTTTTTTAATTTTGAAGTTGTTTGAAAAAATAATAATCTCTGCAATAAATTTTTAAAATCGTTGTATGGTATTGAGTCTTCGGCAGAAAAATGAAAAAGTAAGGTTTTATTCCTACATTTTTAATCCCGCGGCATTTTTCAAAAGGCTCCCGCCCCAAAGGGGCGAGAGGCTCGCCATAGGCGGCGGGACAAGTTTTTACACTTTTAATTGAATTATTATGAAAATACTCGCTATTGAAACATCAAGTGAAGTTTGTGGAGCAGCACTAATTTTTGATAATAAAATTATATCAGAAAAAAATATTTTGCTTCCCAAAAAATCTTCTTCAAAAATATTCGAAATTGTAAAAAAGGTTTTGAAGGATGAAAAAATTGATTGTGTTGCTGTGGATATAGGGCCAGGTTCTTTCACAGGAATAAGAATAGGTGTTTCTTTTGCAAGAACATACGGACAGTTTTTAAAAATCCCTGTTATCGGAGTTTCAAGCCTGGATTGTCTTGTATATAAATTCAATTCTATGCATCTAAACGAATATAAGAAAATTTATCCGGTGATAGATGCACTTCGTGACGAAGTATATACAGCAAGATATAGCGGGCTTAAAAAGGAAACCGAATATCAAATAATGAAAATCGAAGAACTAAAAAAAAGATCCCGTAAAAATTGTGTTATAACAGGGAACAAAGAAATCTGCGAAAAACTTAATTTGAAAAAAGCATGCATTGAAACACGATTGACATCATCAGCAGTAGGAATGTTGGCGGGTGCGAAAACAATAAAAGTTATCAAAGACAACTATAAAAATGTTTTTCCTTTATATATAAGGAGAGCCTTTGCAGAAGAAAAATTTGGATATAGAAAGTAATTTTAAAATTCGTGAAATTTGTTTAGAAGATATCGATTATATACTGAAAATTGAACAAGAATCGCATCCGGATCCTTGGTCAAGAAAAATGTTCGAAAATGAGTTAAAGCTGGACTATTCGAATTTTTTTATCGGAAATATAAAATCTGAAATTGTTTCTTATATAATATTCTGGCATGTAATTGATGAAGCATATTTAACTAATATTACAGTTTCTAAAGATTATAGAAAGCTGGGTATCGGTGAAAAAATGTTGAATTTTGCGATAGGTATTTCTAAATCGTTAGAAATAAAAAAAATGTTACTAGAAGTAAGAGAAAATAATTTACCTGCAATATTATTTTACAAAAAACACGGATTTAAAGAAACTTATATTAGAAAAAAATATTATTCAAATTCGGAAAACGCAATTGTAATGGAGAGATCTTTATGAAAATTAAAGTATTGCTTATCTTACTACCTTTTTACCTTCTACTCCTTACCTGTCTTTTTTGTGCTTCTCAGCCGGATGCATATTATTACTACACACTAGGCAACATTGCAGAAATGAAAGGTGAGTTAACAAAAGCAATTGAAGAATACAAAAAATCAGCTTCTTACGATACCAAATCAATATACATAAAGAAAAAACTGGTAAGTCTTTATTTATTGACCGGTGATATTAATTCTGCTTCCAAGGAAATAACCGAAATGTCGAAGATACAGCCCGGAGATAAAGAAATTACAGAGCTTATGGCAGAGGTATCAATTTATCAGAAAAAACCTGAAGAAGCGATATCCGCATATGAAACATTACTCTCAACTGAGCCCAACAATAAGCAGGCACTTTATAATTTAGGTATTTTATATGCACAAATAGGTAAACCGGAAAAGGCTATTTCATACTTTGAAAAATACGCACAATTATATCCGGATGAGATTGAAGTCAATGTAAGCATAGGGATTTTGTATCAAAAATTAAATCAATTGTCCAAGGCGGAATCATATTTAAAAAAAGCAAATGAAGCTGACCCTAATTCTACTGCTCCGATGATTGCACTTGCAAATTTATACGAAAATGGAAAAGAATATAAGAAAGCTATTGAATTATATGATAAACTTTTAAAAGTTTTTCCGGACGATTCCGAATTAGTTATTAAAATTGCAGGACTATGTCTTTTGGAAAAAGATTATCCTAAGGCAAAAGAAAATTTGTTAAAGTCAGCACAGACATTTCCAAAAAATCCTTGGATAAACTACTATCTAGGATTAATTGCCATTGAAGAAAAAAATTATAACCTTGCAATAGGTTATTTTGATAAGTCAATTAATATAGACAAAAAAATGACTGAACCATATATTCAGCGAGGTTATGTTTATATGATTCAGGGAAACGAAAAACAAGCTATAAAATCGTTTGAGAAGTCCGTTGATTTAGGAACAAATATACCTGATATATATTTTTTCTTGGGATTAAATTATGAATCCCAAGCTAAATATAAAAAGTCCGAAAAATATCTTAAAAAAGCGATTGAACTCGAGCCGAATAATCCAAAATATCATTTTGAGCTTGGTGTTGTTTATGATAATTTGAAAAAGTCAACAGAATCTGAAGAAGAATTTTTTAAAGTAATTAAAATTGATTCTACAACCGCACAGGCTTATAACTATCTTGGATATTCATGGGCTGACAAAAATGTAAAACTGAACGATGCGGAAGATTATGTAAAAAAAGCACTTTCCATAGATCCGGAAAACCCCGCCTATATCGATTCACTTGGATGGATTTATTATCGTAGACAAAAATATAACGAAGCTTTAGAGGTATTAAAAAAAGCATCCGATAAAGCTGATGATTCAACAATACTTGATCATCTGGGTGATTGTTATCTCGCGCTTGGAAATACGCAAATGGCGGTAGACACATGGCAGACGGCATATTTACTGGGAAAAACAAAATCAATTGAAAAGAAAATAAAAAAATATAAAAAAAATATTGTTTGGTCAAGAGATATGGTTAAATTAAAGGCTATCAGGTCTTTTAAAGATATAATGGATGTTTCCGGATTTTTAAGTTCTAATACTAGTTATGAAAATAAAACGTTTGGTGTAAACGGTCCATTTTTTTTTAAAAAACCCAAACAATTGCGTATAGAAATTCTGGGCTTATTTTCTGCACCGCAGGGACTTATACTTATGAGGCAGGGAACAATTGCCTATATTACACCTGATAAATCAAAATATGATTTAACCGACGATTTTTTCTGGGTAAAAGACATTTTTAACATATTCGAATCGGAATATTTTAACGATTTAAAACTTACCGGAGAAAATAAAGATGCATATATTTTCAAAAATAATTTTGTAGAAATAAAAGTTGAAAAACAATTATGTCTTATTTCAGAAATTAAATTTTTAAACGGTTCAATTGTTCATTTTAGTAATTATAAAGCTTTAGGAAAAATATATTTTCCTCAAGAACTAATTTTTAACAATCCCGCCATTAAAATGAGGACCATCCTAATGTTTAAAAAATTGAATTTAAACAAAGATATAAAGGTAGATTTATTTAATGTCCCAGAAAAGTGAAGCTCCACAGATTTATACTTATAAAGACTTTATGTACGCTTCGAAGCTGAAATCCCCTCCTACGCCAAGGCTTCGGAGGACAAGAAAGCTACGGTGGGCAGGTGCCGTAGCGAAAATTGAGCTATTAATACACAAATTTATATTCTATGGATTTTCGTTTACCCGAAAGATTTGGTCAATAGGACAAAGGCTGGATAAATTAGGCATTTTATTATTTTTGCTATTTACCAGCCAAACATTTGCAGCCAATTTGACTGTTACATTTATTAATGTAGGTCAAATTGGCGATTCTATTTTAATCCAGACGTCGTTAGGCAGGAACATTCTTATTGATGGCGGGTTTGAATATGCAGGCGAAGAGAATGTTTGTCCGCATCTTATAAAGAAAAAAATAAAAAAATTGGATACCATAGTTCTTACCCATCCGCATGATGACCATTGCGGAGGATTGGAATACATATTGAAAAAATTTACAGTTAGCGAGGTTTTGGATACGGGAATAGCTTCGCCTTCTGAGCCATACCGCAATTTTTTATTGGCGGTAAAGAAAAACGGGGCTAAATATAAAATTGTTTCAATTGGAGATGAATATAATTGGGGCGGTGTAAAAGCGGTTATATTAAATGCTAAAAATGAAAAATTATACGATAAAGAATCATTTAATAACCATTCTATAGTAATAAAATTAACATACAAAAAAGTTTCATTTTTATTTACCGGTGATATAGAGAGAGAAGCAGAAGATTTTTTATTATCAAATAATATAAAATCAACGGTTCTAAAAATTCCGCATCATGGGAGCAGTTCATCTTCAACATATAGATTTCTAAAAAAGGTTAGTCCGCAAGTTGCGGTAATAAGTGTTGGGAATCCGAACGATTATGGTTTTCCTGTTGCAATGAACTTAGAAAAGCTAAAACAATTGGGAATTGAAACATATAGAACAGATTTAAACGGCAATATTGAGATAACTTCAGACGGCAAAAAAATATCGGTAAAAACAGAAAGAAAATCTAAAAAAGATAATAGTGTAATAAACTCATCTTCCATTGATGAAAATTTTTGGTTTCATCTAGAAAATGGATGGTTTTTGGTTAGGAGCGGAAAATTTAAAAAAGCAATACCAGAATTGGAAGAAGCAGTTAGAATATTCCCTGGCTTTTCCGATGCACATTCCAAATTAGGATTTGCATACAAAAAAACAAAAAATATATTATTAGCAAAAGAAGAATTTTTAAAAGCACTTTCCATAGATAGCAATGATTATTATTCTTTAGTTCATCTGGGCTTGATATATAATTCCGAAGGTAATAATAAAGACGCATTGAAATTTTTTAGAAAAGCACTTGCAAATGAACCATATAATACATATACTAGCTTATTGAAGGAAAAAATCAGGGAAATAGAGAAAAGCAATTAAAAATGACACAAAGTGTCATCCTGAACCGAAGGTGAAGGATCTCGATTTTAACTACGAGATGCTTCGCCGTATGCTCAGCACGACATAAATGTCGTTTTGCATTTTGAATTCTAAGTTATGTTTACACATTTACATACTCATTTTATAGGTTCATTTTCTGACAGCGTTTTGCGGATTGAAGACGGGATAAAAAAAGTAAAAATGCTTGGTCAAACAGCTATTGCTATGACTGAACACGGCGAAATACCATATTTTTATGAATTTTCAGATATATGCAAAAAGTACGAAATAAAGCCGGTTTTTGGCGTGGAAATATATTTTGTAGATGATGCAAAAAAGAATATTGAAAAAAAAGATAATACCAGATTTCATTTATTGCTTTTTGCAAAAAATGATATTGGCTATAAAAATCTTGTCTCATTAGTTTCGGAAAGCTGGCTTAAAAATAATTATAATGAAAAAAGGGGTTTGGTTGACTGGGAACTTTTGGAAAAATATCATAAGGGGATAATAGCGTCAACCGCATGTTTTTTTAATCAGGTATCGCAGTTATATATAAAAAACAATTCGCAGGAAGCGGAAAAAACTTTATTAAGATACAAAAACATATTTGAAAATGACTTTTATGTCGAACTTGCTAATCACGAAATAGAAGATGAAAAAACTTCAAATAAAGGACTTTTAGAACTTGCAAAAAAAAATGACATAAAAGCGATAGCTACAAATGATGTCCACTATCTTGAAATAGAAGATTGGCTGGCACACGATGTAGTAATGAAAACGAGATTTGAAAATATTTCAGGATTTAAAGCCGCATCACAGCAATTTTGGTTAAAATCGGAAAAAGAAATGCTGGATGCCGGTATACCTCAGGAATTTTTGAATAATACGCAGGAAATTGTAGAAAAATGTGAATTTAAATTGGAAGATAAAAAACCGGCACTATCCGCGGATGCGGATATAGAATCAATTGATGCTGAATTAACTCTGGGTAATGCTGCGTATGTTCCGGAGACAGAATATATTGAAAAAGACAAAGCGGATTATTTTGTAAAAAAAATAATCGGAGAAAACCACCCGGATAAAGATTATTATGCCGAAAAAATTATCGGCATACCGAGAAAACAGATACCAAATACAAATAAAATCGCTTATTTCCCTAATATTAAAGAAAATATACCGCTAAAAATTGTTTTAGGCAAGGTAATAACACAATTTAATGAAGTATCCTGCCGACGTGCCGGTGCCCTGATATATCCTGCAATCCGCTCGCCTCTTGCCGAAGCACTCTTAGAAGCTAAAAAAGTAGTCAAAAAAATATTAAAATAATTAATACATTCGACTTCCTTTGGCAGACTAAGGACAGGTCGCTCAGTATTTATCCTGCCGCCCTTGGCGAGCCTCGCCCCTTTGGGGCGGGAGCGTATTAAAGGAGTCGAACGGATCAATTTTTCTGTTGTGTTTTTTCATTTTTTTAATATAATTGATTGTTGGAAATCAAACAATCACTGATTACACCGATTAAACAACAAGATTACACAGATTATGGCTCATTTTTTAAAATCTGTGTAATTGTTTTTAGAAATCTGTGTAATCAGATATAATGAACATTATATCAGGAGATAGTTATGAAAATTGTACTTGCATATTCGGGAGGTCTTGATACCTCCATCATGATAAAATGGCTGAAAGAAAACTATAATGCCGAAGTTATTGCGGCCATAGTTGATGTAGGCCAGACCGATGACAATTTGTCAAAAGTTAAGCAAAAAGCGATAAAAACGGGTGCGTCAAAAGCATATTTGATTGATGCTAGAAAGGAATTTGTCGAAAAATATATTTTTCAGGCAATAAAAGCAAATGCAATCTATGAAGGAAAATATTATCTTGGAACTTCATTAGCAAGGCCGATTATTGCTGAAAAGATTATAGGCATAGCCAAAAAAGAGAAAGCGGACGCAGTAGCTCATGGTGCAACTGGAAAAGGTAATGACCAGGTAAGATTTGAACTGACTTTTAAGGCATTAATGCCGTCAATAAAGATAATAGCGCCTTGGAGAGAATGGGAGATGAAATCGAGACAGGAAGAGATTGAATATGCTGAAAAGCATGGTATTCCGGTTCCTGTTTCAAAGGCAAAACCGTATTCATCTGATGCAAATATCTGGCATATTTCTTATGAAGGCGGGATTTTGGAAAATCTTGAAAATGCGCCGGATGAGAGTATGTTTCAGATGACGGTTTCACCTGAAAAAGCACCAAACAAACCAACGATTATAGATATTTATTTTGAAAAGGGCATTCCGGTAAAAATCAACGGGAAAAAGTATTCTTCAGTTGAGATTGTAGAAAAACTTAATGAAATTGGTGGTAAAAACGGAATTGGCAGAAGCGATGTTGTTGAAAACAGGTTAGTTGGTATGAAATCAAGGGGTGTTTACGAGTCACCGGCTGCAGTTTTACTTTATACCGCACATAGAGAAATAGAAGCATTAGCCCTGGACAGGGAGACGGCTCATTTTAAAGAAATTTTGTCACAAAAATATGCGGAAATAGTTTATTACGGATTGTGGGAGTCACAATTAAAGAAATCGATAGACGGATTTATAAATGAAACACAAAAGAATGTTACAGGTCTGGTTAAATTAAAACTTTACAAAGGTAATTGCATTATTATGGGAAGAGTTTCGCCGAAATCGCTTTATTGGGAGAAGCTTTCTACATTTGAAGAAGAAGATATTTACAATCAGAAAGACGCCGAAGGTTTTATAAATCTTTTTGGATTACCGTTGAAGGTGGAAGCAATCCTTAGAAGAAAGTGATATAGAGCGATGGCGCGGTAGTGCGATGGTATAGGAATTCTTGCATATTCTATCGCACAATCCCACTATCGCACGCTATGAGGCTATTATGGATTTGAAAAAATTTGTTTCATCGATTGATTATGATGTAAAACTAGCAAAATATGACATTTTAGGAAGCATCGCACATGTAAAAATGCTTGCCAAGTGCAGCATTATTTCTAAAAATGAATCTATAAAGATAATTAATGGATTAACATCAATTTTGAAAGATTTTGAGATGAAAAAAATAAAGTTTTATGATGAAGATATTCATACCGCAATTGAAAATGAACTTAAAAAGAGAATTGGTGAGGTTGCGGGTAAGATGCATACGGCAAGAAGCAGAAATGACCAGGTGGTTTTGGATGAAAAACTATATCTTAAAAATGAGATTTTAATAATTACCGGAAAGATAGACGGCTTAATTGCATCAATAAAAAATGTGGCAGGGAAAAATTCATCTGTTATTATGCCTGGATTTACACATCTGCAAAATGCTCAGCCGGTGCTTTTTAGTCATTGGTTTTTGGCATATGCGTGGATGTTAAAAAGAGATAAAGAAAGATTGCTTGATTGCTACAATAGAACGGATGTGTTCCCGTTAGGAGCAGCTGCTTTTGCCGGTACGGAATTTCATATAGACAGAAATTTTGCGGCAAAACTTCTTGGGTTTTCAAAGATTTCTGAAAATTCGGTTGATACAGTTTCGGACAGGGATTTTATTATTGAATTTTTATCTGATTGCGCTATAATTTCAATGCATATTTCAAGAATTGCAGAAGAATTGATAATTTGGTCATCTCAGCAATTCGGATTTGTTAAAATTTCAGATGAATTTACAACAGGGTCTTCAATTATGCCTCAAAAAAAGAATCCTGATTTTGCAGAACTTTTAAAAGGAAAAACCGGAAAGATATACGGTAATTTGATGTCAGTATTGGCTATGATGAAGGGATTGCCGTTATCCTATAACAGGGATATGCAGGAAGATAAAGAACCGCTGTTTAGTTCAGTTGAAACATTAAAAAATATGCTGGAAGTTTCAGCTAAAATGACGAGTTCTATTAAAATTGATTCAAAAAAAATGTTTTCTGCCTGTGAAAACGGATTTATTCTTGCAACGGATATCGCAGATTTCTTGGTTTCAAAAGGTTTGCCGTTTAGAACTGCCCACGGTATTGTTAAAGAGGTGGTCAATTACTGTATTAAGAACGAAAAATTATTTAATGATTTATCTATTGATGAATGGAAAAAGTTTTCAGAAAAATTTGATAATTCTATTTACACAATATTAAATTATAAAAAAGCGATTGAAAAGAGAAAATCATACGGCGGGACATCGTTACAATCAGTAAAAGCCCAGTTAAAAAACCTATGAAGAAGTTTATATTCTATTTACTCATTACCTATTACTCGTTACTCGTTACTATTCTTTACGCCCAGCAGCTCACAGAGCGGGTTTTGACTTTACAAGAAAGTAGCAGGCTTGCTATTTCAAATAGCCAGCGGCTTCTTTCTGCGGAACAGGATATAAATATTGCTAAACAGCGGTTGAACGAAGCAAGATCTATAATGTACCCTCAGCTCGAATTTAATACTAACTATTCAAAATTCGATGCACAAAGTCCACTGCTGTTAAATTCTGTTCTCGGGAATACAATTCTTCCTCAGACAAATAATATTAATGAAATAGGAGAATATTATACAACGAAATTATCGCTTATTCAAATATTGTGGAATGGTGCGAAATTAGGAACGACAAAAAAATTTGCGGAAGCGGAACTTAAGGCTGCAGAAAGCGATTACGAGGCAGTAAAAAATAAAACGGTTTCGTCTTCTAAAAAAATGTTTTATAAACTTTTAGCTATACAAAGGAAACTAGATGTTTGCAAGAATATTATTAATTTAAGTAATGATAAGAAAAATAATTATATCAGTAAAAAGAACAAATTTTTAATCCAACGTACTTTAGTAAGAATAAATGCTGCTAGTGAAAAAACTGAGAAAGATCAAGAGGTAGCAAAAATTGATTTTCTTGATTCTATCGGCATAGAATATAACACAATATTTGTAATAAAAGGTGATTTAGAATATAAAAAAGCAGATGCAGATTTGAATAAGTGTCTTGCGTGGGCTATGGAATACAGGCCAGAACTTAAAAAAATAGAATTGCAGGAACAGATGGATGCACTTTCTGTTAATCTTTCACTATCAGGAAGATATCCGATTGTTGCAATAGGCGGCAACTATCAGCTTGAAGATACAAAATGGCCTTTTGAAAAAAAATCCTGGAATGCTACCGTGAGCATGACGCTTCCGATATTTGACGGTTTTGGCCAGTTTGCAAGAATAAAACAGAGAAAATATCAATACCGGAAAGCACAAATAAACAGAGCAAATATTGCAGATTCAATAAAAGCAGAAGTAAGAAAAACATTTATTACTTATGAACATGCAATTAAACAGTATGAACAAAGAAATAAGGATATGGAATCTGTTAATAATTTTGAAAAAGAAGAATTAAAAAATCTTTCGTATGAGGATTATATAGAAGCCTTGAAATTGGTTATGGATTCACAGCTTGAATATATAGATGCCATCAAAGACGTCGTAGTTGCAAAAATTGAATTAGAAAATGCCACAGGACGAAGTTTTGAATAAATTTAAAACTATTAATATAAAACTAAAAATTTTATTACTTGCTATTTACTGCTCATTATTTTTCCCGCCGGCAAATCTTTATTCTAATAATGACAATTTAATAAGAGAACTTCTGTGGAAAGATTTTTTATCTTTAGGTAAAAATCGGCCCAGGGTCGCGGTTGTATTGGGTGGCGGCGGAGCAAGAGGCTTTGCACACATCGGAGTTTTAAAAGCATTAGAAGAGAGTAAAATTCCCATAGATATTATAGTGGGAACCAGTGCCGGTGCATTGATTGGCGGGCTTTATGCTTCCGGGATGGAAATATCTGAAATAGAAGAAATTGGAAGTGATATTGGATGGAATAAAATTTCAAATCTCTCATTTTTCAAAATGCTTACTTTGATAACAGCTGATTCACTAATTAGTCATAGAAAATTAGAAGTGTATCTTGAAAAACATATAGGGAAAAAAAGGTTTGACGAACTAAATATTTCTTTCGCCTGTATTGCCTGTGATATAAAAACCGGAGAAAGGATTGTTTTCAAAGACGGAGATGTAGGTTTTGCAATGATGGTTTCTGCAACCATCCCCGGTGTTTTTAAGCCCGTGGAGTACAGGCATCGTCTTCTTATCGATGGCGGAGTCGTGAATAATTTACCGGTTGATATCGCTAAAGTTTTGGGAGCAGATTTTATCATTGCTGTTTATCCGGAGGCGGATTTTTCGTTGTTTGAAGTAAAAAATGTTTTAACTACTCTTTACAGGGTAATAAATATACAAGGTAACTTTTTGGTAGAAGATCAACTAAACAATGCAGATTTTGCAGTAATTCCCGATGTAAAAAGTGTAAGCGATATTGAACTTAATAGATCTGAAGAATGTATTGAGGCAGGGCTGATTTCAACGAGGAGTAAAGTAAATAATATCAAAGATAAAGTTTTAGAAAAATACATAAGCAAAATTGTCCTAAATAAACCATGAAAAAGATACTTTGTTTCTTACTTTCTACCTTTTTACCTTTTTACCTTGCTACCTGCCTTTTATATTCTGAAATTGATAAAATAGCGGAAAAAAGAGCCGATAGTTCTTATAGTATTCAATCTAAATCAAAAAAAGAAAAAATTAAATTTTATGTTTCTGAAGGAAACGAACATCTGATACGCGGTGAATATAGCGATGCAATTGATTTTTACAACAAGGCAAGAGAATTGAAAAAAAAGAATTCAAATGTGCTTTTTTTACTGGGTGAAGCATACCGGCTTGCAGATATGAAGGAAGAAGCGATAAATTCTTACGAAAAAGCATTGGAATTTGGTTCGAAGGATATAAGAATTTATTTAGGGCTTGGAAATATTTTCAAATTAAAATATCTGTATAATGAATCTGAAGAATTTTATGATAGAGCGTTAAAAGATGAAGAGAATAATATTACGGCACTTAGAGGTCTTGCAGAAGCTTATGAAACCGAAGGCAGGTATCAGAAATCACTTTTGCTGTATGAAAAAATATACTCGGTGGATTCTTCGCATGAAATGAAATTTAAGATAGCTTTTTTAAATGTTTTAATTGGAAATTATGATAAAGCTGAAAAATATATTGGTAGTTTACCTGGATCTAAAATTTTAAACGGATATATAAATATTAAAAAAAATCCTAATCTTGCTTTAAAAGAATTTACATCTACAAATGAACATCTTTTGAAAGCATTGGTATATTTAGAAATGAAAAATACTGTGGATGCAAAAAAAGATTTGGAAATATTAATTAATCAGGACGAAAATACACTATCAAAAAGACTTGCCACTATTTTATATAAAGATTTGAATTAAAGCTCCATAACTTTACACTTAAGGGAACTTTATTGTTTAGGAGCTGAAGTCCCCGCCTACGCCAAAGCTACGGTGGGCAGGCGCCGAAGCTAAAATAGGGCAATTCACAGGGCGGTATTTAGCGAAGGCGGATGAAGGGGAGAGCTTATATGCTAAGTTATAAAAACAACCAGTTATTTGTTGATAGCGTTCCGGTTTCTATTTTAGCAAATAAAACGGATACACCGTTTTATTTATATAGCAAAAACAAATTATCGGAAAAATATAATGAAATTAATAATGCTTTTTCAAAAGTAAATCACATAATTTGTTATGCAACTAAAGCAAACGAAAACGTATATTTATTAAAAATCCTTGCTAAAAAAGGCTGCGGTTGCGATATCGTTTCCATCGGCGAATTAAATCTTGCGCTAAAAGCCGGCATCAATCCTAAAAAAATTGTTTTTGCGGGCGTAGGAAAAAGAGATGATGAAATAAAATTAGCAATAAAATCAGGTATACTGATGTTTAATATTGAATCAATACCTGAACTTTATAGGATTGACAAAATTGCAAAAGCGCTTAACAAAATTGCAAGGATAGCTTTCCGAGTAAATCCGGATATTGATGCAAAGACACATCCTCATATAACCACCGGGCTTTCGCATAATAAATTCGGATTATGTTTTGATGAAGCATTTGATGGATATATATTGGCCAAGTCGCTGAAAAATATCGAAATAGCCGGGATTCACACGCATATTGGCTCGCAAATAACCGATATAGATTCGTTTATACTTGCATCAAAAAAAATGTCGAGTTATATTTCAAAACTAAAATCTGCAGGAATAAAATTAAAATACATTGATATGGGCGGCGGATTAGGAATAAAATACAAAGATGAAAAAGTGATAAATCCTGTAGATTATGCAGATGCAATTTTAAAATATCTACCCGGAAACTATACAATAATATTAGAACCGGGAAGATTTTTAGTTGCTGAAACCGGCGTATTGATTACAAAAGTAATTTATGTTAAAAAAACAGCAAAAAAGAATTTTTTAGTAGTAGATGCCGGAATGAACGATTTAGTCAGGCCTGCGATTTATGGTGCATATCATGAAATAATTCCGGTTAAATGGAAAAACGGCAAGAAACATAATTGGGATGTAGTTGGTCCTATTTGTGAATCTTCTGATGTATTTGCAAAAGACCGCTCGATGCCGCTTGCTTCAGAAGGCGATTATCTTGCGATATTATGTGCAGGTGCATATGGGTATTCAATGTCTTCAAATTATAATATGCGGCCTCGTCCGGCAGAAATAATAGTTGAAGATAATAAATATAAAGTGATAAGGGATAAAGAAAAGTTATAATTCTGATTTATAGAGGGAATAAAATGCAAAAAATAAACTTTGCAAAAATGTCGGGTAGCGGTAATGATTTTGTTGTATTGGACAATAGAAAAAAAATTGTAAAAAATCTGTCAAATTTTGCTAAAAAATACTGCCATAGAAAGTTTGGTATTGGTGCTGACGGTATTTTGCTTGTTGAAAATTCTAAAATTGCAGATTTCAAAATGATATATTATAATTCAGATGGTTCGCGCGCGTCTTTTTGCGGTAATGGAGCAAGATGTATTTCTTTATTTGCATATATTAAAAAGATTGCTCACCAAAAGATGACGTTTGAATCCGATGCCGGCATTATTTCTGCAGAAATTAAAAATGACATGAAATGTCATTGCGAGCGATCCGCCAGCTGGCGGAGAGCGTGGCAATCCTATTGTATAAAAATAAAAATGCCATCCCCAAAAGATATAAAACAAAATATAAAAATCGGAATTGACAAAAAAAATTTGGATGTATCATACATCAACACCGGTGTTCCGCATGTTGTATTATTTATAAACAATATAAAAAATATTGATGTAGATAATCTTGGCAGAAAAATAAGATATCACAAGCAATTTCAGCCCCGGGGTGCAAATGCAGATTTTGTAAAAATATTAGGAAAAAATAAAATTCAGGTAAGGACTTACGAACGGGGTGTTGAAGGTGAAACTCTTGCCTGCGGGACCGGCGTGGTTGCTTCTTCGGTAATATCTATTACAAAAGGCCTTGTTTTATCGCCGGTAAATGTCTTAACTCATGGTGGAGAAATATTAAAGGTCTATCATGACTGCTGTAATACCTTTTTTGAAGGAAAGGTTTATATAACATTCGAAGGCAGAATATAATAAAGGCAGGCAAAGGGGTAACCCGCCACTGAATCGTTGGCGAGGTACCTCGCTAGGCGGCTTAAAACTCTTTGAGTTTTAAGCCAGCGACCCTCCCGCTTCGCCAAAGCGAAGCGAGTCGGGCAGTCGCCTGCGGCGACTGGGTAGGAGATTTTATGTTTGATAAATTGAAGCAATTGAAACAACTGAAAGATTTACAGAGTATGCTTTCACAGGAAAGAGTAGAAGTTGAAAAAGATGGAGTCAAAGTAGTTATTAACGGCAAATTGGAAGTTGAAAGCGTTCAGGTAAACCCTGCTTTAGACAAAGAAAAACAGGAAAAAATCTTAAAAGATTGTTTTAACGACGCAATCAAAAGAATTAATTTCAGTATCGCACAAAAAATGGCTAAAATACCAGGGATGGGGCTGTAAATAATATTTAAAAGTAAGATTCCCTGCCTGCCGGCAGGTTCGTTATCATTCAGAATGACAAAAGTTGAATTATTTCTCGGTGATATTACAGAACTAAAAGTTGACGCAATTGTTAACGCTGCAAATACAACACTTTTAGGAGGCGGCGGAGTTGACGGTGCGATTCACAGAGCAGCCGGGCCAAAACTTTTAGAAGAATGCAAAAAACTTAACGGTTGCAAAACCGGTGAAGCAAAGATTACAAAAGGATATAATCTACCCGCAAAATATGTTATTCATACCGTAGGCCTTGTCTGGCGAGGCGGCAATTCTGGTGAAGAAAAATTGCTGGCATCCTGTTATAAAAATTCTTTAGAGTTAGCAGTCAACCCCATTAGAGAAATAGCTAATGACCCAAAAAATATTAATTTCACTTATGCAGTAGATAATGAATTCTCTAACAGGACAAAGAATAATATCAAATCAATCGCCTTCCCATCAATTTCAACCGGTGCTTATGGATTCCCGATAGAGAAAGCGGCACCGATTGCTCTAAATGAAGTGAAGAATTTTATAGTAAAAGATAATAGTTTAGAAAAAATTATTTTCGTATTATTTTCAGAAAATGATTTAAAAATATATACCGATTTTTATAAAAATTTTTGATTAAGGGAGGAATAATGAATCCTAAAAGAGTTTTTAAAAGTTTTTTGTTTTTTATTTTATTGGCTGCTAATTTGTATGCAGGCGACCGCCAGTTATTTCTTAAACAAACACGCGAGTGGAATTACGATGATCCGAACAAAGGTACTCCTTATGCGGTTTGGTTAAGTTCAAGCGGAGAGTTACCGCCGGATTTTGATACAATGCCATCGCTTCCTTTTGCACCGGATTTACTTATGTTAAATGAAGGTAAGCCGAATGCTGTACCGGTAACAACAGTTGAACAATGGCAGCAAAAAAAAGCGGAAATGAAAACGGAAATTATGAAATGGATTACAGGAACCGTACCGTCTGCTCCCGGTAAAATAAAAGTTAAAGAAGTAACGGAAGAAAAAGACGGAGTTAATACGCTTCGTAAATTAAAATTAGTTTTTGGTCCTAAATATGCAGCACATATGCATGTTCAAATGCTTATCCCTCCGGGCAAGGGACCATTTCCCGTTTTAATGGGTCCAACTGGCTGGGATGTTATGAAGGAAGCTAACAACCGTAATTATATTGTGTGTATGTATGCCGGTTCAGATAAAGACAATGACAGTTGGGAATATAAAGATATTTGGCCGGAATATGATTTTAGCGATTTGATGCGCCGCGCATGGGGGGCATCGCGGGTTGTAGATTATTTGTATACTTTAAAAATTGTAGACAAAAGCAAAATTGCAATTACCGGGCATTCCCGGAACGGTAAGCAGGCGCTTTGGGCCGCGGCATTCGACGAAAGGATAACAGGTGCAGCACCGAATTGCGGGGGAACATTTGGAGAGAATTTAATAAGATACAGTCCGGATAAATATAACACAGAACCATTACGCGGAATTACCGGCGGTTATCCATATTGGGCAAACCCGAGAGTTAGATTTTTTGTAGGACGCGAGTATAAATTACCGGTAGATATGAATTCGATTCAGTCGCTTGTCGCACCGCGTGCACTTGTACTTGGCACAGCTATTAATGATGTCGGTGGGGGACCCTGGGGTATTGAACAGTCCTATTTTTCAGTTAAACGTGTTTATAATCTTCTGAAAAAAGAAGATAACTTGTCTATGCTCCCCCGTTTTGGCGGGCACGATTTTAGTAAGCCGGCTATCGATTTTTATTTGGATTTTTTTGATTATGCGTGGGGGCGGAGTACGAAAAAACCCGAAATAAAATTCTTTTATAACTATTCTTTTGAAAAATGGAAGCAATTAAGCGGTGATCAGATTAATTTAGCTATATATCCTGTAAAGACAACGGATGATTTACTTAAAGATGATAATGGAAACTTGGTTATTGATAAGAAAGATTGGGAAAAGAAAAAAGCAGGCATCAAAAATCAGATAAAATGGGCAATAGGCACTAAGCCGGCAAATTATAGTTTTACGCCGGTACCAAACCGCGATTTTGGTCAGGCAGCGGAAAAACCGCTTGCTTCTTCTAGTATGGGATTATCTGAAATTACAGTTAATGATTCAACCGGAAAATATTTATATATTGGATATTTATACTATCCGATAAATAGTAAAAATTATCCGGTTGTAATATATTTAAATCCGCTTGCTCATTCCACGGGTTTTAATAGGGAAATGCAGGCGCCAATGCTAAAAATGTTTATCGAAAAGGGAATAGCCATTTTTGGTATGGATATGATTGGCTGCGGAAAACGCGTGGAAGAGGTTACAGACTTTTATGCCAAATATCCGTATTGGACAAAAATGGGTAAAATGATAGACGATGTTAAATGTGCGGTTGACGTGTTGGAAACTCAATCTTCCGTAAACAAGAAGAAAATTTATGTGTTCGGTTATTCTATGGGTGGAGCGGTTGCACTTTGTTCAACTGTATTTGACGATCGTATTAGTGGTGTTGCTACACTTTGCGGGTTTACGCCATTGCGTACCGCAACGGCAGAAAAGGGTATTGAGGGTATTTACGCTTATTCACATTTGCAAGGGCTTTTACCAAGGTTAGGATATTTTGTGAACGGGAACGAAAGCCGCATTCCGTTTGACTTTAATGAAATAATCGCAAGTATTGCACCAAGACCTGTTTTGATTGACGCGCCACTATGGGACGAAGATGCGGTTGTTCCGGATGTTGTAAAATCGGTTGAAAGTGCAAAGAAAGTTTATGAAATCTATAAAAAAGCCGATAATCTTGTATTGAAAACACCTGATGATTGGAATCATATAGTATATGCTACAGAACTTCAAAACGAAATCACTGATTTCTTTGTCGGAATTTCCAGCAAATAATCGTGAATCAATATGGTTTAAAATAATTAACCTAAAGAATAAAAATTTTAAAAATTCAAGGTGATGTCAAGTATTTTGTGTAAGTTTAGAAAAATTTTTAATTAAGGGCTTACCCTCCCATAATTTATTCTGTCTTGTTAATATCGCAAATATGATTCTTTCAACTGACGCCCTGTTATTAAAACA
>Ga0208246_1000326_pt1 | contig 41022 bp, 45 predicted proteins | sample RifOxyD2_FD_184039 | JGI IMG/M metagenome (GOLD analysis project Ga0208246, IMG submission 184039) | Soil microbial communities from Rifle, Colorado - Rifle Oxygen_injection D2 (SPAdes) | ecosystem: Environmental > Terrestrial > Deep subsurface > Rock core/Sediment | place: Rifle, Colorado... | reverse complement strand
AAGAATAAATAATGTAAAATAACTTGAATTTTTTTTAAATTTCGTTATAATTTGAAAAGTTCATTAACATCAGGGTAGGGTAAATATTCGAATGCAACTGGGGGTAAATATTCAATTACAATTCACAATATAAGTGCAAGAACATAAAAAAACTACTTGACAGCTCGTCAATCAATTTATTATAATAAGCGTAACATACTACATCTTACTTAAATATCGTGCAATTGCTAGCAATGGAGAACTTATGAAAATCACCGGGACAAGAACATTAAATAAAGTGAAAAACACTTTACGCGACCACAAAAAGGAACTAGCAAAAAAATATAATATAAAAAAAATAGGGATATTCGGATCATTAGTAACCGGACACTATACTAAAAAAAGCGATATCGATGTTTTAGTAGACATTAAGCGAAATGGTTATTTGAGAGGATTCTCTTATTATGAACCATTGATATATATACAGGATTTGCTTCACGAAAATAAAATAAAAAGAAAAGTAGATGCTGTTTTTAAAAAAGACCTTTATCCGGTATATAAAAAATATATTCTTAAGGAGGTTGTTTATTTATGAATGAAAAGAAATATACATCAAAACAATATCTAGAACATATTATTAAAGAAATGAAATTTTTAGAAAACACCGCTAAAGATATGACATTTGAGGATTTTATAAAAAATGAAGAAAAACAAAAAGCAGTAGTATGGAGCTTATTCATGATAAGCGATAGTGTAAAAGAAATAACACGAAGGGAAAAAGATATAGAAGCTAAATATCCTTATATAGAATGGAAGAATATATATAGATTTAGAGATTTTGTCGGGCATCATTATCTTGGTATAAATAAAGAAGTAATATGGGATGTTGTTAAAAAAGACATTCCTAAGGACAGAATAAGTTTCGAAACAGTATATAAACACATGTATAAAGTAAAAGATAGAGGGTTCGACCGATAATGTATCAATATAAACGAGAACCATTATCAGCCGAAGACACAAACAAACTTATAAATGCCTGCAAGACACCTACCGAAAAACTTATAATTTACATATTATTCGATACCGGAATGAGAGTATCCGAACTTGCCGGCCTAAAAAAAGATAATATCTTATGGCAAGAAAAAAGAATCCGCATTTACGGGAAAGGCGGACCATACGGGAAAAAAAACAAAATGCGGATAATCCCGATGACTGAAAGGGCTTATACAATTCTTTCGGCGTGGTTTGCTTTGCAAGATACTATTGACTTAAAAAAACGAACTATGCAATGGCATATAACAAAAGTAGCGAACAGAGCCGGAATAACAAAACCCGTATCAGCGCACGTCTTACGGCATACATTTGCCGTAAACTGCATTAAAAGAAATATATCAACACGCACATTACAGCATCTTTTAGGACACGACCATTTAACTACAACAGAAATATATTTAAACCTTTCACCCGAAGACGCTTGCCGGGAGTTTGTAAATAAGTTTTGATTTTTTATAAACGTATTGTCACTGCCTAGAAAAAATCTTTTTAAAACACTTGATTGAAAACGTGCCAAGCCTCGATGCTTGGCATCGTAGAACACCTTTTTTCCTTGACAAAAGATAGAAAATAAAATAAAATTAACAAACTATGAAACCAGCATTTAATCCTAATGTAAGAAGACGGAAAAAACACATCGGATTTAGGGCAAGAATGAAAACTTCCGGTGGTAGAAGAGTTTTATCAAGTCGTAGACGTAAGGGAAGAGAATCTTTAATTCCCTAACGTTTAACACATGAAGCTTCCTCTAAAAAGCCGTTTAACTCGCCATGACGATTTTTCTATCATAAAAAAATGTGGGAAAAAGGTTATTTCTGAAGGAATAGTATATTATATCTACAGAAATAACAAAAATATTTCACGTCTGGCTGTAGTTGTCTCAAGAAAGTTTGGGAATGCGGTTTTAAGAAACAGAGTTAAAAGATTGTTCAGAGAAGCTTTTCGTAATCATTCAAAAGAGTTTAATGAATTTTTTGATGTTATAATAATTCCGCAAAAAGAAATGTTGAGAAAATGCCATTTAGTGTATATTTCAATTGAGAAACATTTTCTGAGTGCGTTAGTAAAATCTAAAGTAATTTAATCTTGGATGTTAAAAAAATTAGCGTTAATAATAATAAAGTTATATCAGAAAGTTTTTATGTATTTTCCGCACCATTGCAGATTTCATCCAAGTTGTTCACAATATGCAGTCGGCGTAATTGAAAAATTTGGTTTTTTTAAAGGTTTGGCACTTACAATAAAAAGAATTTTAAAATGCGGGCCATGGCACCCCGGAGGTTATGATCCGGTTCCTTAGAATACCTGCCCGCAACTTCGTAGCTTTTAGCGGGTAGAATTTTGGAGATAAAAAATGGAAAAAAGAACATTCTTAGCAATAATTTTATCAATAACCATACTTGTTTTATGGCAATGGTTTTATGGACCCAAACCGTCTAAACCAAGGGTTGATAGCGTTCCTACAATAACTGAGAAAGGCCCAATAATTAAAGGAAAAGAGCAGATAAGAAAAGGCTTTGTTACTGAAAAAGCAATTCCTGTTTCTAAGGAATTTGTTGAAACAATTAATATTGAAACAAGTAAAATGTCTTATGTATTAAGCGAAGATGAGGCTTCAATAGTTCACTGTTATTTAAAAGAAAATGCTTTAAATGAAAAGACAACTGTTGATCTGGTTTTAGGGGGAAAATTATTAAATGATTACGGCAGTAACGGTTGGGCATATGTTAAAACAAAAGACCAGCAATATCAAGCAAAATTTGTAAAAACGCTCGACAATTTTAATATTGAAAAAACTTTTTATTTTGATAATAATGCTTATTTAATTGATGTAGAATATATTTTGAAAAATAAAACTTCTTCAAATAAAGTTTTTGAAGGATTAATGTTATCTATAGGCCCGGGCTTAGGAACTGATGCTAAAGAAATGAAAGAAAATAAAGGGCTTTTAAGAGCAATTTCATATTCCGAAAAAAAAGTTGAAAAATTAAAAGTCGGAAATTATTTGTTTCCGCAAAAATGGGTAGGAATAGATAATCGATATTTTCTTTCAGTGTTTTTTAAGACAGGTGATGGTTTTAATAATATAAAAGTTGAACAAGAAGAAAAAATACCCGAAATGAAGATCTATACGGATAAAATTAATTTCTTACCAAACGAAAAAAAGAATTTAAAGATACATGCATATGTTGGTCCAAAGGGATATACACATTTAAAATTGATAAAAGTTGATGGTACGAATGTACAACTTCAGAAAGCAGTCGATTTTGGTTTTTTTGGCGACCTTGGCGAACTGGCACTTTCGGCATTGAATTACTTATACAAGATTACCGGTAATTATGGCTGGGCAATTGTTATTATTTCTGTAATTTTAAATATAGTATTCTTTCCGCTTTCAAAAAAATCTTTTCAGTCAGCTAATGCTATGAAAGCAATTCAGGAAGACGTGAAAATCATACAGGCAAAATATAAAAGTGATCCAAAAAAAATGAATACAGAGGTATGGGCGCTTTACAAATCAAAAGGTGTTAATCCGTTTAGCGGGTGTCTCCCGATGCTGGTTCAGCTACCCATCTTTTGGGCGCTTTTTACAATGTTAAGAAATGCTTACGAACTTAGGGGCGCCCATTTCATGTTTTGGGTTACAGATTTATCTGCAAAAGACCCTTATTATGTTTTGCCGATTATAATGGGCGCAGGAATGTTTTTGCAGCAAAAAATGACAACATCAGCGTCTGATCCGACTCAAAAACAGATGATGATATTAATGCCGGTTATTTTTACGATAATGTTTTTGGGATTCCCGTCGGGATTGGTAATTTATTGGCTTACAAATAATATTTTAACTGTTTTAATACAGTGGTTAGTTTTAAAGAAAAGCAAATAATTAAAAGTAACGAGTAACGAGTAATGGGTAAAAAGTAATGGAGGGTTTTTTTGTATGAAAAATGAAATAGAAGTAACCGGTAAAACAGTAGATGAAGCAGTCGAAAAAGGTTTAAAAAAATTAAAAATAGAAAGAAAAGATGCTGAAATTAAAATTTTAGATGAAGGAAAATCCGGACTATTTGGTTTAATGGGTTCAACCCCGGCCTTAATAAAAATATCAAGTAAAAAAGAAAGTTCTTCATCCGAATCTATAGAAACAAAAAGTTCAGCAGAAGTTACCGAAGAACAAAAAGGTGCGGTTGAAACACTATCTAAAATTCTTGATTTAGCAGGATTCAAAGCAGAAGTATCAACAAGTAATACAATAGCCGGAGCATATATAAATGTTTCTTGTCAAGACAGTGCTATTCTAATCGGCGGACAAGGCCAAACGATGGATGCATTTGAATATTTATTGAAATTGATTCTTAGTAAAAAAGAAAGTAAGAGTATAAAGGTTTCATTAAATATTGACGGTTATTTGGATAGAAGAAACGAAAAAGTTATAAAAAAAGCAAAAGAGCTTGAAGAAAAAGTAAAAACTACCGGCGAACCGATTACTTTAAAACTTCCTTCAAGTGAGCGAAAAATAATTCATATAACCCTCGAAAGTAGTGATTGTGTAGAAACTGTATCTGAGGGTGAAGGCGAAGACAGAAAACTGATAATTAAGCCTAAGAAAGCGTGAAAATAAATTCTGATGATACAATTGTTGCGATTTCCACTCTAATTGGTGAAGCCGGGATAGGAATTGTTCGTTTAAGCGGACCGGATGCAATAAGTATAGCCTCTAAAATCTTCCAACCAAAATCTAAAAAATTAGTAAAAGATTTTCCAACCTTCAAAATTAATCTTGGCAAGGTAACTGATAATAATAATTTTATAGACGAAGTGCTTCTTATGACAATGAGGGCGCCAAAGTCTTATACATGCGAAGATGTTGTTGAAATTTCATGTCACGGGGGAATTGTCCCTCTCAAAAAAACACTTGAACTCTGTGTCAAAAACGGCGCCCGCCTTGCGGACCCGGGTGAATTTACAAAAAGAGCTTTTTTAAATGGAAGAATTGATTTATCACAAGCTGAAGCTGTTTGCGATATAATTAAAGCAAAAACAGATTTGGCTTTATCATGTGCAGTTAGTCAGTTAAATGGTTCATTGACAAAAATAATCAATAAACAAAAAAATGTAATCACGGATATTTTAGCATTAATAGAAGTGACTATCGATTACACAGAAGAAGAAATACCCAATATTGATAAAATAGAAATGATTAAGAAAATAAATGGAGTTGATAAAGAACTAAAGAAAATTTTATCGACATTTCAGACAGGAAAAATATTTAAAGAAGGTGTAAGGACCGCCATTATAGGCAAGCCAAATGTAGGAAAATCGTCATTATTAAATGCCTTGATTGGTCAGGACAAAGCAATAGTTACCGAAGTGCCTGGAACAACAAGAGATGTAATTGAAGAAACGATTAATATATTTGGTATACCGCTAATTTTGATGGATACGGCCGGGATAAGAAAACATAGTTACGATGTTGTTGAAAAAATCGGTATAGAAAAAACAAGGGAAGAAATACAAAACGCAGATTTAGTATTATTTGTGCTGGACTCTTCGAACGAATTATCTGCAGAAGATTTTCATATTGCAGAATTACTCAATTTAAAAAAAGTAATTTTAGTATTAAATAAATCCGATTTACCAAAGAAATTGGACGAAATATCTTCGTTAAAACTTCACGCAACTTTAATGCCGGTATCCGCAAAAGAAAATGAGGGGATAGAAAAACTAAAAAAAGCTATTTATGAATTATTTATTGAGGGTAAAGTAAATACAAGCGAATTCTTTTTAACAAATATGAGACATAAAATACTGATAGAAAATTCTATCGGTTCGCTTGAGAATACTAAACTGTCATTTGAAAACGGAGTATCTGAAGAATTCATTGCGTTGGATTTAAAAGCAGCATTAAATTTCTTAGGTGAGATAACCGGCGAGGTTCCGACCGAAGAAATATTAAACAGAATATTTTCAAACTTTTGCGTCGGCAAGTGATATGGCGAGTACACAGAATACAGAGCACAGGATACAGATAAAAAAATTGCTTCTTTCGATTTTAACTGTGTACTGTATACTGTATCCTGTATCCTGAAAGCTATTAGGGGGCAAAAATGATTAATATTGCGTATCTTAGTATTGGTTTAATGACCGGTATTGTGAGCGGCCTTTTTGGCATCGGCGGGGCGACTATTATGATACCAGCTCTTGTATTTTTTTTTCATTTTACTCAACACCAGGCACAAGGGACATCACTTGCCGCAATGATTCCGCCGGTAGGCTTGTTAGCCGCATTAACTTATTATAAAGCAGGACATGTTAATTTAAAAATTGCAGGTTTTATAGCTTTAGGATTTTTTATAGGTGGCTTTTTTGGAGGTTTTTTTGCGCAACCAATAGCAGACGCGAATCTAAAAAAACTTTTTGGAATTTATTTGATAATTATTGGAGTAAAATATTTATTCTAGTAAAACGATTGATACGATAATGGTTCGACAGGCTCACCATCCTGCCGCCTATGGCGAGCCTCGCCCCTTTGGGGCGGGAGCCAGTTAAAAGTCGAAGGAAAAACTGATGTAAATATGAAACAAAAAATATTACTTAACCTATTATATTTTATATTTCCTCTAGTTAGTTTATGTTTTTCAGATTTTCCGGATCCAAAACTAATTGACAAAGAGTTTGAAATGGATGTATTTATGGAGTATTTTTTACCCGAATGGAATTTTCAATATTTATTTAGTGAAAATGGTTTAAGAATTACGGCTGGAAGTTTGAATATAAAACATTTAAATTTAAATGAGGAGTTAAAACTTCGAACTTTGCTTATTAATAATAAATTATGGGCAAGGTTTTATCATAAAAGAATAGAAACTATAGATAATAAAGATTTTTTAAATGAAATTGAATTTGAATATTCACCGTTGAATGATTTATATTTATCTTTTTTAGGAACTCCTGAATTTAAAAAATATGAAATAGATATCGGTTGGGCGGTTCGTTACGCAAAAGACGAAGGTAACGGTTTAAAATTAAGTTATATTCTTACCGACTTTGATAATAATTATGCTTTTCATAATGATTCAACCGTTCTGGGTTTTAAAAAATTTTACAAAAATGTACCTAAAAAGTGGCGTTTAGAAATCAAGAGAGATATAAATGTTCTAAAAAGTTATGTGTTTGTTGAATATAATACAAAAACAGTTTATGATTATGAAGATTTGACCGATGTGACGCAAAATTATGATGTAGAAAATAAAAATTACAGAATAGATACAAACATAAATACAAAAATTTATTCGGACTGGAAACTCGGATTTGATTTGAATTTAAGAAAAAACAATGACAAAAAGGATTTTGTATCAATTTCATCGAGTTTAAATGAAAATTTTTCGTCGGTAGAAAAAAAATATATCTTAAGACCTTATTTTGAAAAAAGTATTTTAGAAAATTTAACTATTTTTTCAGGATTTTCATTCATAAAACATATTTATGACATCACGTATCCTAATAATATTATTAATAGTTATAATTATGATAAAGATAATATGGGCGGATTTACACTATTTTATTTGAATTTACCCCAAAAATCCTTGATTGAATTTGGATATTTACACGATAATATTGATTGGGATAAAAATGGTGTAAATGGTAATAGTAAGGAAAATCGCCTGAAATTTGGATACGAATATAAGTTTAATGAAAAATCCAGTATAAAATTTATTACCGGCTGGGACTTGGACAGGCAAGATTGGGGAAAATTTGCTTTTTTTGACGGCGGGCATGTTCAGTTTCAGGCAATATTTTAGTCCCATATGAGAATTAAGAATCATAATAATTATTTACAGTATTTTCTTGAGGGGTTAATTTTATAAAAAAAATATATTTAATCAATTTCATTTTTCTTTTATTTTTTACTTTTTTAGGATGTTCTTTATATCATATTAAAGAAAAAAAAGAGTTATGTAATGTTATATATTCAAAAAAATTAAAGACACCTTTAAAAAGTCTTGGTATTATTCCTGTTATTATAGGATTTGATACGGTTAATTCGGATAATTTTGTACCTATTTTAAAATCCCCTTTTACAATAATTGATGATTCAAAAAAATGGCAAAGCTATAAGCAAGAAACAATGCTAGTAGACAGAGAGACAGCAGAAAAAATAAGTGCGGTAACTTCAGAGCATTTTTATAGTATTTTATTAAAAGAGAAAAAGTTATCGCGCGTAGTTAACTCTGATAGCATAAAAAATATAATAAGTAATGAAAAATTTAATTTTAATGATTCAAGAAAAATAGTTGATTTAAGCAAAGAAGATATTTTAGAAAAATTATCCAGGATTGCTGATATATCCAAAGTGGATAGCTTGTTAATTAGTATTATAAAAAAGTGTGAAACAAACATTGTTTTTAGGAATCTAATATCTACAGGAAGAAAAGATTTTGGTGAATCTCAAAATAGCATGAGTTATTCATACGTGTTTGAACTTGAAACCGGCATTTTTAGTGCAAATGAAAAAAAGATTGTTTGGATTGGCGAAAGCCGGGTAGCAAAATCAAACAGGACATCCAATCGCGATCAAGATTTACTTGTGGCCCTTGTAACAAATAAACTTGAAAAGTTTTTTAAGAAATTTATTATAGAAAAAGTACTAAACGAAGAACCGGAGTATCAATGTGCATTAAAAATCGTAAATACATTGCCTTAATTTTTTATATAAATTCCTGCATTTTTCTATATGCGGATGGCTTGCAAAAAAAGATAATTGTTTTAGATCCCGGCCATGCTACAAAGAATTCACAAGCTGATATAGTAAATTATGGCTGTAAAAGCAAATTAGGGACAAGAGAATTGGATCTAGTAATTGATATTTCTGAAATTCTAAATAAAGAATTGATTAAAAATAATATGATAACATATTTCACACGCGATCGAAATCATTTTTGGCGAAGAGCTGAAACTCAGAGTGATGATAATCAGTCGCGGGCGGAATTCGCAAATTTGAAAAATGCCGATGTTTTTCTTCGTGTACATTGTAATTGGTCGGTAAGCAGTAAAAAAAGAGGTATTTCAGTTTTATGGTTCAAGGAAGATTCAAAGAAATTAGCCGAAATAGTTTTAAAAGAAATAAGAAAAACAGGTGCAATTATTGATGGTATTGAAAAAAAAGAACTTGTAGGATTTAGATTTGCAAAAGTACCTACAATTTTAGTTGAATTTGGATATTTATCAAATCAGGAAGACGAAAAACTATTAAAGAATAAAGAATATATAAAAAAACTTTCCGATGCAATCGTTAAAGGCCTAAATATATATTTTGAAGAAAAACAAACTCAAGTTAAATAAATTTGTACAACAATTTTTAATTTTGCATTTTTAATTTTTAATTGCCCTTTATGTATACATATCCCGAAAAATTTGATGTTATTGTTGTTGGAGCAGGCCATGCAGGCTGCGAAGCTGCCTTGGCATCGGCGCGTATAGGTCTTAAAACTTTATTATTAACTATAAATGCAGACACAATTGCTCAGATGTCCTGTAATACAGCAATTGGCGGTGTTGCAAAGGGACAGATTGTCCGGGAAATTGATGCATTAGGTGGTGAGATGGCAAAAAACGCCGATAGAACAGGCCTGCAATTTAGAATTTTAAACCGTTCAAGAGGACCTGCGGTTCAATCGCCCCGCGCGCAATGTGATAAGAAACTATATCAATTTACAATTAAACATACAATTGAAAAACAGGATAATCTTTCTTTGAAACAAGCAGAAGTAACCGAGATTTTAACAGATGATAATAAAGCAATCGGTGTATTAGCAAAACCATCAACAAAATTTTTCGGAAAAACAATCATTGTAACTACCGGAACATTTCTCAAAGGACTTATACATATTGGTGAAACCACGTTCAACTCGGGCCGTTCAGGCGAATTCTCAGCGATGCATCTTTCCGGGTCGCTGGAAAAACTTGGATTTGAGATAAAACGTCTAAAAACCGGAACACCACCCAGAATAAATGGAAAAAGTATTGATTATACAAAATGTTCTTCCCAGCCAAGCGATGATCCTCCAATACCATTTTCACATTTTACAGAAAAAATTGATCAACAACAGCTTCCCTGCTGGCTTACTTATACAAATGAAAAAACCCATCAATTAATAGCAAAAAATTTTCACAGAGCACCTTTGTTTTCAGGTCAGATTAAGGGCATAGGTCCGCGATACTGTCCATCCATTGAAGATAAAGTAAAAAAATTTCCTGAGAAAGGCAGACATCAGATTTTTCTTGAACCCGAAGGGTATGATACCGAAGAAGTATATTGTAACGGACTGGCCACAAGCCTGCCTTATGATGTTCAGGTTGAAATGCTTAGGACAATTTCAGGTCTTGAAAATTGTGAAATGATAAGACCGGGTTACGCTATAGAATATGATTTTTGTCAGCCAACGCAATTAAACCCGACTCTCGAAACAAAACTAATCGGAAATCTTTTTTTTGCCGGACAGATTAACGGTACATCCGGTTATGAAGAGGCGGCCGGGCAGGGATTAATTGCAAGTATAAACGCTGTAAGTAAAATAAAGAATATCGAGCCGCTTATCCTTGGCAGGGACGAGGCATATATCGGAGTTTTAATTGATGATTTAGTAACAAAAGGTGTTCTTGATCCTTACAGAATGTTTACTTCCCGTGCAGAATACCGGTTGATTTTACGGGCGGATAATGCCGACCTGCGTTTAATGGATTATGGATATAAATACGGGTTGATTAATGAAAATACTTACAAAAATTTTGTTAAATATCGTGAATGTGTGCAAATTAAAAATTTAGATTTTAACGAAGATTTATCACCCTGGACATTAGAAAAAGTTAGAGGCGAAGTTGAGATAGAAACAAAATATGCAGGATACATAAAAAGGCAAATTTCTGACGTAGAGAAATTTAAAAAAATAGAAAATAAAAAAATCCCAATAAATATTGATTACGATAAAATTCCTGGCCTTTTAGCAGAGAGCAGGTATAAGTTGAAACAGATTTTCCCTGTTTCCATAGGACAGGCATCAAGAATTTCAGGAGTAACTCCCGCCGATATTAGTATACTAATGGTTTGGCTTGATAAGAAACATTATCAAAAAGCCAAATCGACAAATTAATATTTTTTTTGTATAATAGTTAACAACGATTACACAGATTTTGAAAGGTGATTACACAGATTAAAGCCTATCTTTTAATCCCCGGAATCTGTTTGGAAAATTTTCGTAATCATTAACAGCAGATAATTAAAATGTTTTTCATAATCTATAATCTGACATTTTTAGTATACCTTTTTTCAATGTATCCCACGATATCACCGTATCGCGATAGCGGGGATATGATAGTTTCTGCTTTTACACTCGGAATATCACATCCTTCAGGTTATCCCCTATATGTTCTGCTCGGAAAGATTTTCACATTGGTGATTCCTTTCGGAAATATTGCATATCGTATAAATTTAATGAGTGCGGTATTTGGTGCAATGGCATGCAGTTTATTGTTTTATGTTTTAAACTATTTATTATCAGAAGGAGAAAAACAAATACAACAAATTAATAAATCTAAAAGGTTATTAATTTTAGTATGTTCCACACTTTGTGTTTTTATATTTGCATTTACCTCGTCAATGTGGTCATTGAGCATTGTCTCAGAAATGTACTCAATGAATGCATTTTTTGCAATTTTGATGATCAGTCTTTTATTTTTAACAAACAATTTATTGTTTATTGTTTTTGTTTTTGGGTTAGGTTTATGCAATCATCAAACATTAATACTTTTTTTACCTGGGATTTTGTATTTTATTTTAAAAAAGAAAATACATCTAAATTTTAGCTTAATAAAAAAATTAATGCTGTTTTTTGTTCTTGGTTTTTCAGTATATATTTTTCTGCCGGTCAGGTCGGCTCAAAATCCGGTTGCAAATTGGGACGAACCGGCAAAGTCCTTAAGAAATTTTGTTAGAATAGTAACTCGGGCCGACTATGGAAGTATCCGGCTGCACCCGGAACAAAGCCCCACTACCGATATTTCCGCAATAGTAAATAATTTATTTAATTTTTTAAAAGTTTCCGTACAACAGTTTGATTTTTGGGTTATACCATTCCTTATTTTTGGAATTTACTGGACCGTTAAAAAGAAAAATTTTATGTTGTTTTTTTTATTTTGGCTTTTTTCAGGGCCAATATTTTTTATAGTATCAAATCTACCGTTGGAAGACAAGACATCACTTCCCATTTTAGAACCATATCTAATTATGCCTTTGATTATTTTCGTAGTTTGGATAGGAATAGGCATTTATAATTTTTTATTGAAATTAGGTGAACATGCAGGTTTAAAAAATACAATTGCCCTGGCTTTTTTAATCTTAGTTTTAGTGATTAGTTTCAATATTAAAAATCTTGATAAAAGATATGAATTTATTGCATATGATTATTCAAAAGATTTATTAAAAACACTTCCATTTAATTCGATATTATACAATCCGGACGACACAACAACATTTACGCTAAAATATCAGCAGGAATGCTTGAATAAAAGAAAAGACATAAAACTTGCCGTATTTTATAAAACATTTTGGGGTTACGAACAATTAAAAGAGAAACATCCGGAAATATTACCAAAATATGAGATAAAATCAGGTATGGAATTAGAAAATACACTTATATCATACAACTTCAATCGTTTTCCGTTTTACTCGGATAATATAGGTAAAATCCCTAGAAATTATAATGTCTCGCCAAAAGGGCTTTTATATGGTAATTCTGCGGTAGATGAAACAATATTTGATTTGTATGTTGAACCTCGTATTTCAGGAAAAAAAAGATTTTTTACCCATCAAATTATTAATTATTATTCTGCAGGTTATAATAATCTGGGACTTGTGTTTAGCGGTAAAAAAATATATAATCGAAGTATTAAGCTCTTTGAAAAGGCAATTTCAATAGATCCGGAGCTTTCCCAGGCATATAACAATTTAGGGGTTGTGTATTGGGAACAAGGTAATTTTAATAGAGCAGCCGAATATTTTCAAAATGCACTTAATTATGCTCCTAATGATGAGGGTATCAAACAAAATCTTCAAATGTCCCAAGAAAAATTGGAGCTCCAAAGATCTAAATCTATGAAATCACTGAATAAACCTGGAAGCGGAATAAAATGAATTCAAAATTGTTAGAAATATTTTTGCAAGGGTTACAGATTTTAAAAATAGAACTAAATCAAAAACAGCTTGAACAATTTTCAATTTATCTTAAAGAGTTAAAGGAATGGAATTCGAAATTTAATCTTATTGGCCCTGCGGCCGACGAAGAAATAATTCAAAAACATTTTTTAGATTCGCTGAGCATAGTGCCGGTTATTAAATCGAAAATAACAAAACAATGTGTTTTAACGGATATTGGTACTGGAGCGGGGTTTCCGGGTATACCTTTAAAAATTGTATTACCTGAAATATCTTTGACACTGTTAGATTCTTCAAAAAAGAAAACGGAATTTTTAAGGTATTTATGCAAGCGGCTTGAAATAGAAGCGAAAATAGTATGCGGACGAGCAGAGGAAATTAGCAATAAACCGGAATATACCAAGACTCAGGATATAGTAACAGCAAGAGCGGTAACAAAAATATTTGGAATAGAAAAACTATGTTCGCCTTTTCTTAAAAAAGACGGTATTTTAATTTTACAAATAAGCTCAAAGACTGATTTTAAAGAAATAAAAGGAGAAATTATGGAAAAATTTATACCGCCATCGGCTATTTTACCTGGCAGAATGATTTTATCTTTAAAGAGAGGTTTTACCCTTATTGAGTTAATGATAGTTGTTGCAATAATCGGACTTCTTGCTGCAATAGCCATCCCTAAGTTTGCAAACATGATAAGAAAATCAAAAGAAGGAGCAACTAAAGGAGCTCTCGGTAATTTAAGAAGCGCTATAACATTATATTATAGTGATTTCGAAGGATTTCAATATCCGCAAAATGCGGCCGCTATAATGAATATTAGCGGGCCTTTTCAAACTAAATATGTAAATTCGATGCCAACGGTAAAATTAGGCATATCGGGGCATACTGATACTGCAGATATGGATGACTTTAATGATGGAGACACATCGACTGATTTAGGAAATTGGGGTTACATAACAAGTCAAGGAAAGGCTTTTGTAAATTGTATTCATACCGATACAAAAGGCGAATTAATAAGTGGCTGGTAGAAGTTGCGTTTATAGAGTTTTAGCGTTCATAGAGTTCTTAGAGTTTCAACTACTGATATTTGGGTAGGCTCGCCGATGACTTAATTTCGGAAAAACGCTATAACCCAATAACACTAAAACGCTATAACTCATAAAATCTGGGTTCGTAGCTCAACTGGATAGAGCGAACGGCTTCGAACCGTTAGGTTAGGGGTTCAATTCCCCTCGAACCCTGAAAAATAGTGCAATAGTGAGATAGCGGGATAGTACAAGGTTGGTTATATTTAACCGCCTTTTTTTATTGACTTATTCGATTTTTTTCTTATAATATTTATATGTTTGCTGAGCAAAGGAAGCATCAAAGAGTTTCCTATAATGCAGGTGTTGATATTTTAGTAATAACGATACAGAGAACTTTGTATAAAGGGTTAATTAAAAATATAAGTCTTGGCGGATTGGCCGTTGAAACCGAAGCAGCGATAGGAATAGGCGATGAATGCAAATTTTCGTTTCTTCTGCCAAGCAAAAAAAATATTAAAGCTGTTGGACATATTGTATGGGAATATAAAGATAAAAATTCATATTTTTACGGAGTGCAATTCTCTAAAATAGGTTTTATAAGCAAGTTTATATTGAAACATTTTATTGAAAATAAGTTGGAAGAAGAAGAAAAAACCGCAATTAAGCATTAAATTATTTTTTAATTGGAAAAGGAGGCTTAATATGGCTGAATTCAGAAGAAGGATAATTCTCGTTAACAAAAAATTGCAATTAAAATATGCGTTTATCATAAGCGGGGTTTTAATATTCATGCTTCTTTTAGTGGAATATCATACATATTTAACTATCAATCTCGCGATACCTAATTTATTAACCTCTGCTGTTGGAGAACAAATAAAACAAATACATTTTTGGCTGATTGTTAATGGAACAGTTTACGCGTTGTTTATTGGGGTTGTTTCTATCTATATCTCTCATAAAATTGCAGGGCCAATCTTCAAGATTAAAAAACAGCTGAAAGAAATTTTAGAGACCGGAGATACTAGTAAAAAAATATTTTTAAGAAAAGGTGATGAACTGGCTGATTTGGTGGAAGTAATAAATGAATATATTAGTAAATCTACCATAAAAAAATGAAGCTTATCACATGAAAATGTGAGATATCAAAGCTAAAATCTTCCGAAGCCGCTCTGTATAGTTTTGATGTAGACAAGATAATATATAACTTCATCCCGGCAGTAATCCACGGGCACTTGGCAGAGGAGAATGATTAAAATATGAAAGTGCTTGTTACTGGCGGTACCGGATTTTTAGGAAGCCATCTGGTAGATGCGTTAATAAAAAAAAGTTATTCCGTAAAATGTCTTGTAAGAAATCCAAATAATCCCAGATGGCTAAATAATATTAAATGCGAAGTTGTCAAAGGCGATTGCGTATCTAAAGAATGTCTTTATAATATTGTATCAGATGTTGATTATGTTTTTCATTTAGCGGGATTAGTCAGGGCAAAAAATACTAAAGAACTTGCTAAAACAAATGCTGACGGAACTAAAAATTTAATAGAAGCGGTCTTTGAAAAAAATCGGAATGTAAAAAAATTTGTTTATGTTTCATCTCAGGCAGCTGCAGGGCCTTCGGTAAATAAAAAACCAAAAATAGAATCTGAAACACCGAACCCTGTATCTGAATATGGCAGATCCAAACTTTTTGGTGAAATAGAAACATTAAAATTCAAGGACAAACTGCCGGTAGTTATTTTAAGGCCACCTGCAATTTACGGACCTCGCGATAAAGATGTTTTTGTTTTTTTTGAACAGGTAAAAAAAGGCCTTTTTTTCTTGCCCCAAAAAGAAAAACTGATAAATATATGTTATGTATCAGATATAGTTGACGGAATAATTTCTGCAGCCGAGTCGGAGAATACAAAAGGCCAGACATATTTTATCGGTGATGATACAATTTATTCTTGGCAGAATCTAGGCGAGATTTTAATAAAAATAATAAATCCTAAAACAAAAGTATTAAAATTGCCAAAATTTGTTTTTTACGTTTCGGCATTTTTTTCTGAAATTTTTTCAAAAATTAAAAATGAACCTGCGCTTATTTCTTTTGACAAATTGAACGAAATAAAACAAGACAGTTGGCTTTTTTCTACTGAAAAAGCAAAAAAAGATTTTAAATATAATCCAAAGATTTCGCTTGAAGAAGGAATAAAAATTACATATAATTGGTATCTTTACAATAATTGGTTATAGGTTAAAAATAATTAGATGGTGAAATAAATGAAAAAATATAACATAGCTGTAGTTGGTGCAACCGGAGCGGTAGGCATAGAAATGTTGAAAATGTTAGAAACAAGAGATTTTCCTGTGGATCATCTTTATCTTTTTGCATCTTCTAGAACTGCAGGACAAAAGATGAAATTCAAAAATAGAGAAATAACAGTTGAAGATATAAATAAAATTAACGATTATTCAATTTTTAAAACCAAATATCAATTAAATATAGCACTTTTTTCAGCAGGAGCATCAGTATCAAAAGAATGGGCGCCGAGATTTGCCGAACAGGGCGTATTCGTAGTAGATAATTCTTCTTGTTTTAGAATGGAAAAGGACGTCCCGCTAGTTGTTCCGGAAGTAAATCCGCACGACCTTTCAAAGGACAAGAAAATAATTGCAAATCCCAATTGTTCAACGATTCAAATGGTTGTTGTATTAAAACCTATTCACGATGCTGTTAAGATAAAAAGGATAATAGTTTCTACTTATCAGGCGGTTTCAGGTGCCGGCGGAAAAGCGCTGGAAGAATTGAAAAATCAAACTTTGTGTTGGGCTAAAGGAGAAAAAATTCCCCAGGCAGTAAAATTGCCTTATCAAATCGCGTTTAACGTAATACCGCAGATAGATATTTTTTTAGATAATGCTTATACAAAAGAAGAAATTAAAATGTTAGACGAAACCCAGAAAATAATGGGCGATTCTTCAATAAAAGTCTCAGCAACTTGCGTAAGAGTACCTGTTTTTTTAAGTCATTCGGAATCAGTTTGGATTGAAACGGAACAGAAAATGACCGCATCCGAAGCAAGAGATCTATTGAAAAATGCAGAAGGGGTAATTGTCGTTGATGAACCTTCACAGAAGAAATATCCTCTGCCGATTGACGCAGCAGGACAACAAGTCACATATGTAGGCCGTATCCGGGAAGATATTACAACCGAAAATGGATTGGTAATGTGGATCGTTTCCGATAATTTACTGAAAGGTGCGGCGTTGAACGCAGTTCAAATTGCAGAAATCCTTATTGCAAAAGGTTTTTGCTAATAATTGACAAAACACGTCATTTTAGTATAATATTAGACCGTTAAGAAAATCATTAACTGGTCTTGAGTACAGGGATTTCTAAACCTGTGTAATCTATGGTAGAAGTCGTTACCTGCCACTGAGTCGTTGGCGGGTTCATCCTGATGAATCGTGATGAAAAAGGGAAGGTAAAATTATGAATACGAGAAGTTGGTATCTAATTGATGCAACAGAAATTCCGCTCGGCCGTTTATCCACTGCAGCGGTAAAAATTCTTCAAGGCAAAGGTAAAGTTGAATATGCTCCTAATAAGGATATAGGAGATTATGTAGTTGTTACAAATGCCGGTAAAATAAAACTTACAGGTAAAAAATTAGATCAAAAACTTGAATATAGGCATTCAGGTTATCCTGGCGGAGACAAATATATAATTTACAAAGAATTAATTGAAAGGGAACCGGAAAGAATTATTAAACTTTCAATAAGCGGAATGTTGCCTAAAAATAGGCTAAGAAAACCAATGCTAAAAAGATTAAAAATATTTAAAAAAGATGCTAAACAATTGGAGGGTAAATGCCAAAAGATAAAAGCAATTTGATTATAGCGACGGGAAGAAGAAAAACGTCAGCTGCAAAAGTTATACTTTCTTTAGGACAGGGGAAAATTACCGTTAATGGGAAGTCATTGGATAAATATTTTGACGGATTACCGCGGTTTCAGGCAGAAGTAATATCTCCCTTAAATTCGACAAACACCGCAACACAGTATAACATAAGTGTTTCAGTTACAGGCGGGGGAGTAATGTCGCAAGCGGAAGCGATTCGTCATGGTATTGCAAGAGCGCTTTCCACTGTAGATTTAAATATGAAAGCTATGATGAAAAAGGAAGGATTTTTAACTCGTGACGACAGAATGGTTGAAAGAAAAAAATGCGGACGTGCTAAAGCAAGAAAGAGTTTTCAGTGGACTAAAAGATAAAGAAATGCAGTTATATTCCACCTTAGCATCCCGGTCTTCCATCGGGATAATTTCGGTGTCTACCACACAGGCAGGGATTTCAGCTCCTGAGAATATACGAAGATTCCTTAAGTATAAACCTGTGGAGCTTCAAGTTTTTTTGCGAGGTATCTAATATGAAACAGAAAACGGTAGCTTATTTATTGGGTATATTTGCGATTTCATTAATACTGGTACTCAATTTTTTCGGCGTATTTCAGCTTCTCGAATATAAATCATACGATTATAGGTTACGTCACCGCAATGTTAATCCGCCTTCCGATAAAATAATAATTGCTGCTATAGATGAAAATAGTTTGGAACATCTCGGCAGATGGCCATGGGACAGAAGCGTTCATGCGAAATTGATTGATAAGTTAACTCAGGCAGGGGTAAAGACTATCGGCATGGATATACTCTTCATTGAAAAAAGTAGTGAACAAAGCGACGAATTACTTATAGATGCAATAAGAAATTCTAACAGATCTGTTAATGAAATTCTTTTCGAGATTGATAGGGGTGCCATTGCTAAGGCAAAACCGCCTATTTCGGGTATTGAAAGAAATTCCGTAAAAATTGGTTTTCCGAACGTATTTCCGGAAACCGATGGAGTGGTTAGAAAAGTAAGACCTGTTATGGAATATAATAAAAAGTTGTATCCGCATATATCTCTTGCAATTGCATCTGCATTTACCGGTAAACCCATAGAAGAATTGATGAAAGGGTTACCACTGGATTATAACGGCGAAATACTTATTAACTATTCCGGTGGTTTTGAGACATTCAAATACATATCTTATTACAATATATTAAACGGTGAAATAGATAGTAAACTACTCAAAGGTAAAATAGTATTAGTTGGTTATGCTGCAGCAGGCCTTGGCGACAGGCACGTAACACCGCTTTCGCCGGTAATGCCGGGAATAGAAACAATAGCCAATAATGTGAATGCGTTTATCAATTCGGATTATATATCCTTTGCTAGCGGATTTTTCGGATTTTTGACAATAGTTTTTATTGGAAGTATTCTTACTTTCTTTTTACCGCGGCTTTCTTCCTGGAAATCTACATTTTTAGTGATATTTATTTTTGTAATCTGGTCATTGATTTGTAAATATTATTTTGTTGAAAAGAAAATCTGGATTGAATACGTGCCTGTAACTTTTTTGATTTTCTTAACATATCTTTCAATAACTTCATGGCGTTTTATTACTGAGGAAAAGGAAAAACGATGGCTGAAAAAAGCATTTGGACAGTATCTTTCTCCGCTTGTTATTAATGAAATCATGAAAAATCCCGATGCGCTTGCACTTGGCGGTAAGAGACTGGAAATGACGGTACTTTTTTCCGATATCAGGGGTTTTACTACAATTTCAGAAGCTTCAACACCTGAGGGTATAGTTGCACTTTTAAATGAATATCTGACAAAAATGACAGAAATAGTTTTCAAATATGAGGGTACGCTTGATAAATTTATTGGCGATGCTGTAATGGCTTTTTGGAATGCTCCGATACCGCAGAAAGACCATACTCAAAGAGCGGTTTTTTGTGCCATTGAAATGATAGAAGAATTAAAAAAATTACAAGAAAAATGGCGTGCTGAAAAGAAACCGATTATAGATATTGGCATAGGTATAAACAGGGGCGATATGGTTGTCGGTAATATGGGTTCTATTGAAAGAATGGATTATACGGTTATCGGCGACAATGTGAATCTCGGAGCACGCCTTGAAGGTTTAAATAAAGAATTCAGAACACATATAATCATATCTGAGTCGGCATATCAAATTGTAAAAGACATTGTAAAAGTAAAACCCCTCGGAACTACAAAAGTCAAAGGTAAAGAAAAGCCAGTTGAAATTTATTGTGTCGAAGGAAAAATATAATGTATTTTTTCTGGCGGCTCCTTTTAGCGCATCTTTTAGCCGATTTTACATTTCAGACAAATAGAATTGCAAAATGGAAAAGGGAAAGTATCTCCGGTGTTCTTTTCCACGTTTTGATATTTTTGTTTTTTGCAGTTGCTATAAACTATCAGTATTTACCGCAACGAGATTTTGCCTTAGCATTACTACTTCTTGCCATATCACATGTAATTGAAGATCAGTGGCGTGTTTATAGTATTACAAAATATAATTCTCCTGATAATTTTGGTTTCTTTTTATGGGATCAGTTTGTACACGTACTTCTTATATTTGTATTGGCTCCGAAAAACCCTATAGCAATTGATACAGAAAAATGGGTAATACTTACTATTATATTTATACTTGCGACACATTTTTCAACAATATTTATTTATTTTTCAAAAAAAACATTTTTTTCAGACAGCAGTATAATTAATCAGGAAAAATATCATGGAATTGTTGAACGGCTTACTATCGTCGGTTGTTTTATAATTCCGGGTAAGTGGTACTGGCTGATATTGCCCGCTGTAGTTGTAATGGTAATAATCGAACGTTTTTCAATGAAGAAATCAGCAACAAAACTGGATTATTCTGCTTTAAATGTATTAATATCAAATGGTATTGCAGTAATATTAAGTATCACAGCGCGCATAGTTTGGTATTAGCCCCCTAGAGATAGAGTTTTACGTTCATTGTTTTTAGCCTGCCTGCCGGTGGCAGGTTCGTAGTTCATAGATAAAGCAACAACTATGAACCATGAGCTATTAACTATGCCTGCCCGCCTACGGTTTCTTGTCCGCCAAAGATTTCTTGTCCGCCAAAGATTCAGTGGCGGAAGTGGCGGAAGTGGTGGAAGTGGCGGGAACTATCCTCTGTACGCGCTTTACGCTAATCTCTTACGGGGTAAAAATTTGCGCCGTTAGCTCAACTGGATAGAGTATTCGGCTACGAACCGAAAGGTTGCAGGTTCAACTCCTGCACGGCGCGTGAAAAAAATTTAGACAAACCGCTTTTTCCAAAAAAGTCCATTCATTTTAAATGAAATCCAAAAATTTTTTCATGCAGGAAGCGATAAAAGAAGCAGAAAAAGCAAAAGAAAAAGATGAAGTTCCGGTTGGCTGTGTGATAGTAAAAAATGATAAAATAATATCAAGAGCACATAATCTGACTATAAGAACAAATGATCCAACCGCACACGCAGAAATTTTAGCAATAAAAAAAGCAGCAAAAAAAACTAATAATTACCGCTTGACAAATTGTGATATGTATGTTACAATTGAACCATGCCCTATGTGTGCGGGTGCACTTATTTGGGCTCGCATCGATAGGGTTTTTTATGGTGCTTGTGATAAAAAAGCCGGCGCCTGCGGAAGTGTAATTAACATTACAAATAACAATAAATTCAATCATACCATCAAAATAGAAAGTGGTATACTTCAAAAAAGATGTTCCAAACTAATTAAAAATTTTTTTAAGGAGAAGCGCAAATGAAATATAAAAATATATTTTTTATTTTTACCTTTTCCGCCACAATCCGCCAGCTGGCGGAGTTGGCGGATCCGCCAAAGCAGCAGTGGCGGGCACCTTTTATCCCGTTAGAAAAATGCAAAAATGTGATTAATAATATTATAAAATATATAAATAATAATATGTATTGTTTTGCAAAAATTGTTATTGCTATGTATTTTCTAACGGGACTTACCTGCCTTTTTTCCGCTGACTCAGGCATAGATGTAGGGAATAAATCTATTGATTTTTCTCTTAATGAGATATCGTCAACAACTACCTTTAAACTTTCTAAGTATAACGGCAAAAACCCGGTTTTAATTAATTTTTTTGCCACATGGTGTCCTTACTGTGTGCAAGAAATTCCTGAGTTAAATAAAGTATATACCGAATATAACAAAAAAGGACTGATTGTTGCGGCTGTAAACGTCCAGGAAAAAAATGAAAAAGTTGCAAGTTTTATCAAGAAAAAGAAAGTGCTTTATAAAATTCTTTTAGATTCTAACGGAGAGGTATCTAAAAAATTTAAAGTTTTTGGTTTACCGACCAATATATTAATTAATTCAAAAGGCGTAATAGTTTTTCGCGGAAATAACATGCCTTCTAAAGAAGACATCGAGAAAATTTTATCTTCGAAAAAGAAAAAATGAGGGAAAAAGAAATAATAGTGGTAGGAATATCTGCAGGAGCAACTTCCAAAAGCAGAAGTGAACTTCTTTTAAACTCTCTCTTAGATGAATTCTCACAAGTTAATTGTAAAATAAAAAAAATAGCAATTAGAGATTTAAAAATATCTTTCTGTGATGGTTTCCGGGGCTGTGAAAAAACAGGAACCTGCAAGTGGAAAGATGATATGCAGCTCATTGAAAGGAAAATTATAGAAGCAGATGTTGTTGTTGTATCCTCGCCTATTTATTTTACGTCAATACCCGCCAATTTAAAAGCAATAATTGACAGGTGTCAAGTTTATTGGGCCAGGAAAAATATTTTGAAGAATTTTAATTTGGAACCTAAAAAAGGTTTATTTATTTCAATTGCAGGGCGAAATCCGGATTTTAATCATGCAGAAACGATTATAAGAGCATTTTTTAGTGTTTTTAATATAAAATTAGCCGGAAAATATTATCTTCCGAATACAGATACAATTAATGAAAACATTTTTTTAGAATCAATAAAAGAAGTCAAAAATTTAATTAAGGAGGTTTTAAAATGAAAGCAGTTGTTGACAAAGATTTATGTACCGGTTGTGGATTATGCGTTGATTCCTGCCCCGATGTTTTTGAAATGCAGGATGTTGTAGCAGTAGTTAAAGTTTCTCCAATACCCGCGGGCGCGGAAGAATGCGCAAAACAGGCCGCATCGGATTGTCCGGTAGAAGCAATAAAAGTTGAATAAAAAAACAAAAGTATTAAATAACGATTGGAGTATCTAATGAAAGATATAATTGAAATCAGATGGCATGGAAGAGGCGGGCAAGGTGCAAAAACGGCTGCGCTTCTTTTTGCTGAAGCAGCACTTGCTACAGGTAAATATGTTCAGGGATTTCCGGAATATGGCCCGGAAAGAATGGGAGCACCGGTTCAGGCGTTCAACCGCTTATCGGATAAACCTATAACACTTCATTGCGGTATAATAAATCCTGATTTTGTGGTTGTACTTGATCCGACACTAATAAAGTCTGTTGATGTCATAGCAGGACTTTCTGACACCGGCGCAATAATAGTAAATACTGAAAAAAACGCTGCCGAAATGAAAAAAGAGCTGAATTTCAGCGGTAAAGTTTATGTTATTAATGCATCAAAGATAGCAAAGGAATGTTTTGGAAAAGAAATTCCTAATACACCAATGTTGGGAGCGCTTGTTAAAGTTACAAATTTTCTTGACATCAACGGTGTTTTGGAAGATACTAAAAAGAAACTCGAAAAGAAATTTTCGCACAAACCCGAAATTATTGATGGAAACATAAAATCAATAAAACGGGCATTTGATGAAATAAGCGGATAAAAATAGTAACGGGTAATCCCGATGAGTCGGGGACAAGCTGGGTAATGAGTAATGAGTAAAAGGAACCCGCCATCGTTTTTTCGAACGACGGCTTGGTAAAATAAGGATTATTAACATGGAAAAAAAACAAGGTTGGAAAGAATTACCACAATGTGATATTTTGGAAGAAGGAACAGCCAGAAATTTTAAGACCGGAGATTGGAGAAGTGATAAGCCAGTATATCATCCGGAGAAATGTATTCAATGTTTTTTCTGCTGGATAAATTGTCCTGATACAGCAATAATAGTTAAGGACGGAAAAGTTACGGGTATAAATTACGATTATTGTAAAGGTTGCGGTATTTGTGCAAGAGAATGTCCGCCAAAGGCTGTGGCTATAACAATGGAAAAAGAAAAAAAATAAGAAAGATTAGGGGTGTATTTTATGAGAGTAGCTAAAACTGGTAATGAAGCAATGGCAGAAGCAATGAGACAGATAAATCCGGATGTTGTCGCAGCATATCCTATTACACCGGCGACAGAAATAGTTATGATTTTTTCACAATTTGTTGCAGATGGTTTAGTTGATACCGAATATGTTGCGGTTGAATCCGAACACTCTGCTATGTCTGCATGTATTGGCGCATCTGCGGCGGGCGCAAGGGTTATGACATCCACTTCCTCGCAGGGTTTGGCATTAATGTATGAAATGCTTTATATTGCAGCAGGTTTAAGACTTCCGATAGTGATTGGTGAAGTAAATCGTGCACTTTCAGCACCGATAAATATTCATGGCGATCATTCAGATACAATGGGCGCACGCGATGCCGGATGGATACAAATATTTTCCGAAAATTCCCAGGAAGCATATGACAGTATGATACAGGCAATTTTAATTGCAGAACGTTCAAAACTGCCGGTAATGGTTACTACGGATGGTTTTATCATCAGCCATTGCCTTGAAGTTATCGATACGATAAGTGACGGAGATGTAAAGAAATTTGTCGGTGAATATAACCCTGAAAGATATTTATTAGATATTAAAAGACCGTTTACATTAGGAGCCATTGACTTGCAGGATTATTATTTTGAACATAAGATGCAGGAAGCCGAAGCAATGAAGGATTCAAAGAAAATAATATTGGATGTTGCATCAGAATTTAATAAAAAATTCGGGCGTGAATACGGATTTTATGAAAAATATAAATTGGACGATGCTGAGGTTGCAATAGTGTGTCTTGGTTCTGCAGCAGGAACGACAAAAGTTGTTGTGGATGAACTGAGGGCAAAAGGTATTAAGGCAGGACTTTTAAAACCCAGAGTTTTTAGGCCTTTTCCATACCAGGAAATTGCAAAAGAGCTTTCAAAAGTTAAGGCCATATCTATACTTGACCGTTCGGATACGTACTCTGCTTATGCCGGCCCGGTATTTACTGAAATTACATCAGCATTATATTCTTCAAATATGCAGATTCCGGTTAATAATTATATTTATGGTTTAGGCGGAAGGGATATTGGTAAAGAAGAGATAAAGAATGTTTTTGAAGAATTGGTAACTATTGCAAAAACAAAAAAGGTTGAGAAGTTGATAGGGTACATCGGAGTCAGGGAATAAAAAACGCTCGCAGCAAATTTGTCGGACACGCTCAGCTGGCCACCCTGCCAGCTTCGCTCGTAGCGTAGCTCCTGTAGGGTTTTAGTCGCTACTTTAAGGTCCGAGCAAATTTCTGCTTCGCGTTACTATTAACAAAGAATAGGGTAAGAGGAGAAGTTATGGCTAGTTTAAAAGAACTTTCAAAAAAAGAAGAATTGTTTACAGGCGGACACAGGTTATGTTCAGGTTGCGGTGCTGGAATTATTGCAAGGCAGGTAATGATTGCTTGCGAGAAACCGGTTGTTGTTGCAAATGCAACAGGATGCCTTGAAGTTGCAAGCACAATATTTCCTTATACTGCGTGGCGGGTACCATGGTTTCATTCGGCATTTGAAAATGCGGCAGCTTCAATTTCAGGAATAGAAACAGCATATAACGCTCTCAAAAAGAAGGGAAAAGTTAAAGAAGATGTAAATTTTATTGCATTTGGCGGTGATGGCGGAACTTATGATATAGGCCTGCAGGCGTTATCCGGTGCAATGGAGAGAGGGCATAGGATTCTTTATATTTGTTATAATAATGAAGCATATATGAATACGGGTGTTCAGCGTTCTTCTGCAACACCAAGAGGCGCAAATACAACAACAGCACCATCCGGAAAGCAATCTACCGGTAAGATGCAAATGAGAAAAGACTTAACAGCAATTATGGTTGCGCACAATATTCCGTATGTTGCACAGACAACTTTGAGTTTTCAAAGTGATTTAATGTCAAAAGTGCAGAAAGCATTATCAATTAACGGGCCTGCATTTATGAATGTTATGCAGCCGTGCCGTCTTGGCTGGATTTATCCCCCGGAAGATACTGTCCGTATGGGACGCCTGGCAGCAGATACTTGCGTTTGGCCTATTTATGAAGTTACAAATGGCGTATATAAACTTAATTATAAACCGAAAGAAAAGAAACCCATTACTGATTGGCTTAAAATACAGGGCAGGTTTAAACACCTCTTTTCTGCCGGTAATGAAGAAGTAATAAAACAGCTTCAGGCAGACGTTGATAAAAATTGGGAAAAATTACTTTCACTTTGCGGCGAAAAGATTTAAGTTTAATAATGTTAGCTATGGAATTAGAACTTGATGTTACTGATATAAAATGGGCTAAAGAGTTTCTAAAAAAAACAGATTTTCTATCCCAACTTACAGACCAGGAAATTACCTCCCTTATATACAAAATAAATAAAATTACTTTTCAAAAAGGTAAAACAATACTTTTTAAAGGTGAATTTTCTAACCGGCTTTTTATAGTGAAAAGTGGTCAGGTTGGAATATTCATTTCTAAAGAAGGTAAAAAGGAAAAAGTTGCGGAACTAAAAGAAAACAGTTATTTTGGCGAGGTCTCGCTGGTTCATCCGGTTCCCGCATCTGCTACGGTTGTTGCAGAAAATGATTGTGAAATTCTCATTTTAGAAAAGGAAGTACTTGACGATGTTTTCAAAAATAATCCTGCCGCATTAGAAACAATCCATAAGAAAATCGAAGAAAGAAAAAAACCACAATAAAAAACCCATCAATAAGATGGGTTTTAAATTTGTGAAATTATCTGCAATTATTATTTTTGCCTTAAAAGGAATACCATTTTTGTCTTGCCGAACTCAAGCATATCACCGTCGTGCAATTGTCTTATATCAGTAATAGCATCCCCGTTTACTTTAGGATATCCTTCTTTTACAGCTTTTAATGTGTATCCTTCAGGTCTGTGAGAAATTGCTGCCGCAACACTTGGGGCAAACATTCCTTTAATTTTTATTTGTGCCTGTTCTCCTGTTCCGACATAAACAAGAAGTCCTGAAATTTCAATTTCAGTGTTTTGGTCAACACCACCTTCTATTATTTTAAGAAAACCGGTTTTTTCACCTTGGCCTTGTCCTTTCGGTTGATCGCTTAACATTTCGCGTAATTTTGTTGCGTCTATAATTACGGTTTCACTGCCGCCCATACTCTTTTGTTCTGAAGGTTTTTGAGCCGCATCGGCTTCTTCTTCATTAATAAATACAAGTGTATGTTTCGCCAAACCTACTTGGTCTTTATTGTGAATGCCTGCTTTAAGTATTTTGGTTTCATTAAGAAAGGTTCCGTTTGTGCTGTTTAAATCTTCAAGAAAATACACATCACCTTGTTTAAATATTTTTGCATGATGGCCGGATACGGCAGGGTTATCAATAACTACATCATTATCATCCTTTCGCCCAATGGTAAAGACGTCTTTTTCAACAGGTATCTCCTTAATTACGGCTGCTCCAAACTTTAAAATAATCTTTGGCATAAAATCCTCCTATCTTAAAATACCCTTTAAGAAATTTGCTATTTTATTTTTAAAAACTGGGAATCCCTTTTTAATATTAGCAACTACTACGGTGATATTATCTTTACCGCCTGCATCATTTGCCAAAGAAACTAGCTTTTCACATATTAAATTTGGTTCTTTGTATTCTTCTATAGTTTTTAAAATCTGACTGTCTGGAATCATTCTTAATAAACCGTCGGAACATAATAAAACATAATCATTATTATTCAACGGCATTTCTGTAACATCCGCATTAACGGTTTTATCAATACCCAGAGCTCTTGTTAAAATGTTTTGAATATCAGATTTACTTGCTTGTTCCATTGTTATCAATCCCTTGCGAACCTGTTCCATGACTACTGAATGGTCGGTGGTTAACGGATTAATATCGTTGTCACGTATTAGATACAGCCGGCTGTCGCCCACATGCGCTACAATTAAATTATCTTCTGCTATCAGCGCGGCAACAATAGTTGTTCCCATCCCGCTATTTTGAGGATATTTCTGACTTGCTTCAAATATGGCATTGTTTGCTATATTAAGGCAATTTACCAGATAATTTGCATATTTTGATTTGGTGGGGAGCATTGAAACAGGATAATTTTCAATAATGTTACTTTTAAAACCATGTTCCATCTGTTCCTTAATAATATCAACTGCCATTTTACTTGCGACCTGTCCTGAAGCATGCCCACCCATTCCGTCTGCAACCAGAAAAAGATTGATAATTTCCGAAACAGAAAAATTGTCTTCGTTGTTTTCTCTTACAAGGCCCTGGTCGGTTTTACCATATGAGGTTATAATTAATTTCATAAATTTTTACAGAGTTGCCAAAACTGTCCTTATATCTTTTTCCATTTCTCCGGCTCTCTGGTAACGTTTTTCAACATCTTTTTGCATAGCTTTATCAATTACTGCTACGAGAGAATCCGGGATTTTATCGTTATATTTTTTAGGTGAAAGCTGATGCTCATTACCTATCTGGAATAACAGTGTTGCAATGCTTTCGCCCTGGAACGGTTTTTCTCCGGTTAACATTTCATATAATAATACTCCGAGCGAGAAAATGTCAGCCCTGCCGTCAACTTTTTTACCTGCAACAGATTCAGGCGACATGTAACTCGGTGTTCCAAGCACGGTACCTGTCTGTGTTTTGGAAGACGATAGAATTCGTGCTATACCAAAGTCGGTTACACGGACTGAACCGTCTTTAAGCAGCATTATATTTGCCGGTTTTATATCTCTGTGAACAACACCCTGTTGGTGTGCATAATCAAGTGCGCTTGCAACCTTAGCAACAAGATCTAATAAATCTTTCATAGGCATAAGTTTGCTTTTTTCGCATCTGGATTTTAAATCTTCACCATCAAGAAGTTCCATTGCTATATATGATAAATCCATATCTTCACCTGCGTCAAAAATTCTAATAATATTCGGGTGAGAAAGATTGCCTGCCGATTCCGCTTCACGGAAAAACCGCTCTTTTAACGCTTTCATCTGGTCTTCTGGGACATCCTCTTCAAAGCGGACAGTCTTTATAGCGACTTGCCTGTTTATCTTCGGGTCTTTTCCGAGATAGACGATACCCATAGCACCTTTGCCCAATTCTTTAATTATTTCATATCTGCCTAAGGTAGGCGTTTGTTTTGAACCCTTGATAATTACAGTTGATTCCTTAGACGATGAACCGAGAAAACCGGTTTCACCTGCTGTTTTGAGTGTTGTTATTTTTTCTTCAATATCCTTATATTTTGGATCCACTTTTTTAATATGTTCGTAAACCGCGACTGATTTATTTATCTGCCGTTTCCTTTCAAAATCAAGAGCGAGATTATAAAGTAACTCTTTCATCTGGTCGTCGAGCGGGCATCTTCTAAATTTTTCAAACGCAAGGTCAAGCATTCCCTGCCCCTGGAATGATAAACCCAACATTTTATTTGTTTCAATACCCTCTGCTTCTACAAGTTCCTTACGTTTTTCTGTAAAAAGGAAATGTCTTGTAGTAATAAGCGTATATCCCAGTACAAGTAAGATAGACGGATAAAATATTTTTAACCAATAACCTTTGGTAAATATGTATGTTCCAAATCCCAAAATTATAGCTAAAATAACTACTGTAACTATGGCACCCCATTTAGCTTTTAATCTTGGGAGAACAAGTATTACAAACAGACCGCAAATTGCCAAGCAAGCCATTTCGAATGTCTTTGCCCACTGGGGTTTTACAATAAATCTTTTATTTATAATGTTCTGGATTACGTTTGCGGAAATTTCAACTCCGGGGAAATTATTAGCAACCGGAACCACATTTAAATCACCAATACCTGTTGCGGTAAGCCCTATTAAAACAATTTTATTTTTAAATGCTTCGGGTGGGATTTTTTTGGTTAATACATCAAAAGAATCGCAGTACTTAAAAGTTTTGTATGGCCCGTTAAAGTTTATAAGCATATTCATTGCACCGTCGGTAGGTATACGGATTTTTCCTAAACCGATTTCGTTCTCATTGTTTATCTTTATGTCATTTAGACCGAGATTCATATATATTCTCGCTAATTGTAATGTGAAGGAAGGATAGTATTTATCCTGGTATCTTACAAGAAGAATTTCTCTTCTCTTTGTTCCGTCGATATCCGGAATAACGTTAACATGTCCTATACCCAATGTGCCTTCAGAAAAAATATCTATGGGAAGCAGGGGTATATATCCGTTGGTAGATGGTAATGTAGGTCCGGAAACAGAATTGCTGGATAATATTAGAGGTACTTCTTCGGGTTTTTCGCCGAGAGGTTCATCAAGCGAAAAAAACATCGGAAGGACAATATTGCCGGAATCTGCAATAGTTTCAGAAAGAATAGTATCATTATCTATACTATTTTCTGCATTTGCAATATCTCCGATAAAACTGGTGAAATTTAAAAGTTCATTATCTTTTATTCTATATTTTTTCTTCAGTTTGCTTGCTTCAATCAGTAAATTTGCGTATTTTAATTTTAATTCTTTTAATTGTTCCAGACCGAGCGCCTGTTCCGGTTCACTAAAAAGTATATTTAGACCTATAACTTTAGGGTTTGCTTTTGAAACCTCTTCTATTAGCGCTGCGATTATTGCTCTTGACCATGGCCATCTGCCGATATTAGAAATACTGTTGTCGTCAATACTTACAATAATAACATCATCGCCGGGTTTGGGATTTTGTCTCAATTTACTTCTTAAATCGTAGAATTTGTATTCCAAAGATTCAAAAAAACCTACCTTAAGAATATAAAACACGATTATTAACAGAGACAATACCAACCCAATAACAAAATCTATCAACCAGTTTTGTTTTTTCATAGTTTTGACTTTTCTCCAAAATGTATTATAAAGTATATAGAAAATTTGAAATTTTGTCAAGGTAAATTGTGATTTAGAATAAAATAAATAGTTGTGGTATAAAGATTATGTTATTTTCTAGTTGTTTAGTAAGAATTTGAATATAAAATTAACAGATTCGGGGGAGTTGGTCGGATTCGAGCATTTGAAGGATACGTACACCGCCGATTTTAGTTTTGAGGTACACGCCTTTAGGTTTTGACATGACTTTTCCGATAATTTGTGCGTTTTTGCCAAGCGGATGGTTTTTCATAGCAAAAAGTATTTTTTTTGCATCAGTTTCTTTTACAATTGCTACAAGTTTTCCTTCATTTGCTATATAAAGAGGGTCCAATCCAAGCAGATTGCAGGCGGATTTTGTGGATTTTTGAACAGGGATTTTTTCTTCAATTATTTCAATACCTATATTAGATTGTTCGGCAATTTCGTTAAGAGTTGTTGCTAAACCGCCTCTTGTAGGGTCGCGCATTGTATGTATTTCGCCTGCTTTTAACATTCTCTCAACAAGATTATTTAACGGGGCAACGTCGCTAAAAAGTTTTCCTTCCAGTTCTAAATTTTGGCGGGCATTTAATATTGCAATTCCATGGTCGGCAATTGTTCCGGAAATAATTATAACATCTCCGGTTTTTGCATTGTGCCCAGAAATGTTTAATTTTTTGTTTAGAATACCTATCCCGGAAGTTGTTAGGAAAATTTCATCAGCAGCGCCTTTTTCGACAACCTTTGTATCACCGCAAACAATTTGAACACCTGCTTTTTTTGACGTTTCAGCGATTGAACTAACAATTTTTTCAAGTTTTTCTATTTCAAGGCCTTCTTCAATTATTGCGGATACAGAAATATAAAGCGGTTTTGCGCCCATTACCGACAAATCGTTTACTGTTCCGCAAATCGAAAGCTTGCCTATATCTCCACCCGGGAAAAAAATAGGTTTTACAACATAAGAATCAGTAGTATATACCAATTTAAAGTTGGAATTTATTGACGGCAAAACAGCGGAATCATCAAGTTTCTTGGATATGGTATTCCCGAATTTTTTCAAAAAAAGATTTTTGATTAACTGATGAGTTAATCTTCCGCCGGAACCGTAGGATAATGTAATTTTTTTATTGTCCATATTTATAATATGCTGCACAGGTACCTTCCGAAGAAACCATGCAGGGTCCTATCGGATTTGAAGGATTACATTTTTTACCAAATAAATGACATTGTATTGGCTTCACTGTGCCGGTAAGTATTTTTCCGCACAGGCAACCAACCGGTTCTTTAGCATTCTTCAATTTTGTCTTAAATTTTTGCAAAGCATCAAATTTTTTGTATTTATACTTAAACTTTAATCCGGATTTTTTTATTATACCTAATCCGCGCCATTGGGAATCGGACTCTTCAAAAATAGAATACAAAAGTTTCATTGCAAAAGGGTTTCCTTCTTTTTTAACGACCTTTTTATATTGAATTTCTATAATAGGTTTTTTGGTTTTTATCTGTTTCAGTATCATAAAAATCCCTTCCAATATTTCTGAAGGTTCAAAGCCGGTTATTACCGAAGAGATTTTATATTTCTCGGTTATAAATTGGTAAGGTTTTGACCCAATAATCGCTGAAACATGTCCGGGAAGTAAAAACCCGTCAATTTTTAAATTTTTTTGTTCTAGAATTACTTTTAATGCCGGAGGTATTACTTTAAAAGCAGGAATTACAGAAAAGTTTTTTGTTTTTTCTTTTTCTGCAGTTTTTATTGTTGCAGCTATAGTAGGTGAAGTAGTTTCAAAACCAACTCCTACAAAAACGACTTCTTTTTTTGGATTTTTTTGTGCTATTTTTAGAGCATCAAAACATGAGTAAACCATTCTTACATCATTACCATTTGATTTTTCCTTTTCAAGCGAAGAATTACTCCCCGGTACTTTTAACATATCGCCGAAAGTTGTTATTATTAAACCTTTTTTAGCAAGCTCAATTGCCGAATCAATAATTGGAGTTGGGGTTACGCAAACCGGACAACCCGGGCCGGAAATTAAATTAATATTTTTTGGAAGCAGAGATTTTAGTCCCGAATATGCAATCGCCATCGTATGTGTCCCGCAAACCTCCATGATGTTTACTTTTTTGTTTGCTAATAATTTTATTTTATTAATTAAGTTACTGGACATATTTTTTATCTAAGAACTCGTACCTTTTACCCAGCCTGTCCCGACTCATCGGGATTACCCTTTACTTATTACTTTATTTTTATATTTTTTAACATCTTGAGTGTTTTTTTCGCATCTTTTGTATCAAGGATTTGAATAGCAAAACCTGCGTGAACAATAACATAATCACCGATTTTTGCGGCAGGTAAAAGATCCAGACCTGCTTTCCTTTTAATACCGCCAAAATCAATATCGGCAATTTTATCTTTTATTGAAATAATTTTTCCAGGAATCGCTAAACACATAATTACGCGGAGTTCGTACCAACTGGAACGAACGAGCATATTATCCCGACCACATTAAAAAATAATAAAGTCGGGATCCTCCATTTGAAGTTCGGAGCTACTGCACCGAACGAGGCTACAACCCCGATGCCTTGTTTTGCCACCGGCAAAACATTCGGGGTCAACCTATAGAGACGTTGAACTTGTGGATCCTTCGACTTCACTCAGGATGAAATTATTGAGAATCCAATAATTTCATTATACAATATTCTTGACAAAAAGTCAAAAATATGATAAATCTGATTACATGATTACACAGATTAAACCTAATTATAGTAATCAGAAGTTTTAATCCCCGTAATCTTGTTTTAATAATCACTGTAATCATTTTTATCCTGCAGCCAGTCCCAAATAAAGTCGGGACGGGCCCTCCACTGAATCGTCGGCGGGCAAGCAGGATTCCCTGCCTAGAATCTTTAAGGTAGATATTATAATCCCGATTGTTATCGGGATGGAGATTCATATGCGAATTTTAATTTCAAATGATGATGGTTTATATGGAGCAGGACTTAAACCGCTGATTTCTGTAATGAAAAAAATGGGCGACGTTGTTGTCGTTGTTCCCGATTTAAATAAAAGTGCATCAAGCCATTCAATAACTGTTAATAGACCGATGCAGCTCATGCCCAAAGGAAAAAATGTTTACACGCTTTCAGGAACGCCTTCAGATTGTGTCAGGTTTGGAATTATGTGGGTAATGAAAGGAAATGTTGACCTGGTAGTATCCGGTATAAATGATGGTCCAAATATGGGTGAGGATTGTATTTATTCAGGGACTGTCGCTGCAGCAAGGGAAGGTGCTATTTTAGGATTTCCGTCTTTTGCTATATCATTGGTATATGACGGTAAAAATCGTTTCAAGTACGCCGCAGAATATGCGTATAAAATAATAAAAAAAATGTTTAAATATAAAGTACCGAAACATACTTTTTTTAATATCAATATCCCGGATTACAAAAGCATAAAAGGTGTAATTTTGACTAAGATGGGGAAGCGTATTTATAACGATTATATTGATGAAAAAATAGATAAAAAAGGCCGGAAATACTACAGGATTTTAAGCAAACAAGTATCCGGTTATCCTATAAAAAATACTGATATTATAGCAATGGATAATAAATATATTTCAGTAACTCCGCTCAAAATTGACCAAACCGACCATGCCTATCTGAAGAAATTGAAAAAATTTAAGTAAAAGAATCTTTTTATAACGCAAATAATCCAATAATTAAAGGTTTATTTTGTTGACTTTTAATGGGTTTTTTAATAAAATCTAACATAGAGTTATTATATTTATTATATCTTAAAATTTGATACCGTTTCTAAATATGAAAAAGGGTTTTTTTGTTACGTTGGAAGGGTCTGATGGTTGCGGTAAATCCACGCAATCAGCGCTATTAGTCAAGAAGCTTAAGAAAATGGGTTTTGATGTAGTGCATACCCGCGAACCGGGCGGTACAAAAGTAGCGGAATCAGTCAGAAAAATCTTACTTGATTCTAAGAGTAAAATTTCACCATTAACTGAACTTTTACTTTATGAAGCTTGCCGTGCACAACTTACAGCTGAGATAATTTTACCCGCGATTGAATCAGGTAAGGTTGTTATTTGCGACAGGTATGCAGATGCTACAGTGGCATATCAGGGTTTTGGAAGAGAATTGGACAAGAAAATAATTTTCAAACTTAATGATATTGCAACTTCAAAATTGAAACCAAATTTAACTATTTTTTTAGAATTGGACGTAAAAAAAGGGCTTGCTCGCACTTGTTTGCGAGGGAAAGATCGGCTGGAAAGAGAAAGTTTTGTTTTTCATAAAAAAGTCAATTATGGCTACAAATGGCTTGCCAAACAATTTCCAAACAGGATTAAGGCTGTTAAAGCAGACGGAACAATTGAAGAGATAGCAAATAAAATTTTTGATATAGTAGTAAAAAAATTATGGAATTGATAGGGCATAACAAACAAACCGAGATATTTCTTAAAGCGATTAAGAATGAGCATATTCATTCTTCATATATGTTTGTTGGTCAGTCGGGAGTCGGTAAAAGATTGTTTGCATTAAAAATTGCGCAAATGCTCAATTGCAGTGAAGAGATATATAAAAGACCTTGCGGAATATGCCCATCATGTAAAAAAATAGAGATGGGAAATCATCCGGATGTTATGACCATTTCGGTGCTTGAAGATAAATCATGGATTTCTATTGAACAGGTAAAAGACATGATTAAAGGTCTTCAGATGAATACAATTATGAACGGTTATAACGTGAGAATAATAAATGATGCGCAATTTATTAAAGAAGAAGCTGCAAATTCGCTTTTGAAAATACTTGAGGAACCACCGAAAAACACCGTTATAATTCTGATTACTCCGTCGCCGCATTCTTTACCGAGAACTATAATTTCAAGGTGCGTTACGGTATATTTTGGCGTGTTAAGCGATACCGAAATTAAGAGCAAAATTGAAAAATACGGACTTGAAAAAGATGAATTGGATTTTGTTGTTTCAGTTGCGATGGGTTCTTTGGGCAAGGCTATACAATGGGCGGAAGATAAAAAACTGATTGATGAATATAAAAATGTTTTTACGGATTTTAAGAAAGGAAAATTTGTAAATTCAAAGTATGAAAGAAATGAAGCAGTAGAATTCTTAAATTTACTTGCTAGCCAGGTTAGATGCTATGAACCCGAAAAATTAGGAATGGTTTTAAAGATGAGAAATTACATTATGAGAAATACAAACATTGGTTTAACATTAGAAGTTTTACGTCAAAATTTAACCTAAATTTTGTAAATGCAAAAAATGGGTAATTTGAGGAGATATTATGCCGCTTGCTGTTGGTGTACAGATAAGAAGAACTAAGGATATTATTTTTTGCGACGCGGGGTCCATAGATGTTTCTATGAACACCCAGCTGTTAGTTGAAATAGATAACGGATTAGAAGTTGGAATGGTAGTTATTCCGGAGCAGATGACAGATACAAAGGAACCGCTTAAAAAGGTTGTTCGGTTGTTCACGGAAGAAGATGCCAAGCGTGTAGAAAAAAATAAGGAATATGCCAAGAAAGATCTTTCTGCGATACTTGATAAGGTGGAAACGCTTAAAGTGAAGATGAATCTTTCAATGATAGAATATAATTTTGAAAGAACCAAGCTTTTTATTTATTATACCGCAGAAGAAAGGGTGGATTTCCGCGAATTGCTCAAAGAATTGGGGTCTGTTCTTAAAACAAGGATTCAGATGGTGCAAATCGGGGTTAGGGACGAAGTTAAAATTTTAGGTTCGCTCGGGCACTGCGGGCAAATATGCTGCTGTCAGAGATTTTTAAAGGATTTTACATCAGTAACAACCGAAATTGCAAAAGATCAGAATCTGACTATAAATCCTGCTAAAATTTCCGGTGTTTGCGGAAGATTGATGTGCTGTATTGCTTATGAACACGATTTTTATGTTTCTGAAGGTAAAAAATATCCTGCGGTTGGAAGTGAGGTTAAGACCCCTGAAGGTAAAGGTAAAGTTATAGGAGTGAATATTTTTAAATCAGAGATAAATGTGCAGTTTGAAGACGGGCACATGAAAAAATTTCTGCAAAAAGAATTATTAAAGTGATCCCGTTGAAAAGTCCAACGGTCATGATTACAGTGATTTAAACTTATGATTGCTGCGATTAGGTTTAATCTGTGTAATTGTCTTTCAAAATCTGTGTAATCGATTTTATGAAGAAGTTTTATATTACAACACCTATATATTATGTAAATGATAAGCCGCATCTCGGGCATTCATATACAACTATTGCTGCCGATATTCTTGCGAGATACTGTCGTTCTAAAAATGTAGAAGTGTTTTATTTAACAGGTACTGATGAGCACGGTTCAAAAATAGCCGAAGCCGCAAGCAAGAATGGTTTTACACCGCAGGAATGGGTTGATAAAAACGTTGAAGAGTTTAAATTGTTATGGGAACGCTTGAACATATCTTACGACTATTTTATAAGGACAACCGGCGAGAAACACGTAAAAAAAGTTCAGGAAGTTTTCAGTAAACTTTTAAAGACCGGAGATATATATAAAGGAAAATACAGCGGCTGGTATTGCGTTGCCTGCGAGTCGTATTATACAGATACACAAATTCTTAGTTTTGCTTGTCCGGATTGTGCAAAAGAAGTGTGGAAGTTAGAAGAAGAATCTTATTTTTTTAAACTATCTAAATATCAGGATGCACTTCTTGAATACTATGAAAAACATCCGGAATTTCTCCAGCCGTCATGGCGTGCTTTGGAGATGAAAAATTTTGTTAAATCAGGCTTGAAAGATTTATCTGTCTCAAGAACAAAGGTAAAATGGGGCATTACAGTGCCTGGGGACGAAGCGCATACGATTTACGTATGGTTTGACGCATTGCTGAATTACTTGTCTGCTGCAGAGGGGAAAAATATCTGGCCTTGCGATGTTCATTTTATTGGTAAGGAAATTTTTAAGTTTCATGCTGTTATCTGGTCTGCCATGTTAATGGCGCTCGGAGAAAAACTGCCAAAAACGGTTTTTGCGCACGGCTGGTGGACAGTCAACGGTGAAAAAATGTCAAAATCAAAAGGCAACTTTGTGAATCCGCATACTTTTATAGATAATTACGGATGCGATGCATACAGATATTTTGTTATGAGCCAGATACCGTTCGGACAGGACGGTGATTTTTCAGAAAAAAGTTTTTTTGACAAATATAACAGTAATCTGGCAAATAATCTCGGGAATCTTATTTCACGCACGTTTTCAATGCTTGAAAAATTTTCTTTACAGGATATAAAAGCCGAGGTAGACAAAGAAAGTTCATTAGGGAAACTTATAGTTGATTTTGATAAGAAGTATTCTAAGTTTATGGAGAGTATCGAGTTTATTAAAGCACTTGAATTGATATGGGAAGTTATAAACGAAGCAAACAAGACAATAGATTCCGAAAAACCGTGGAATCTTTTTAAGATAGATAAAGTAAAACTGGAAAAAGTTTTGAAGAATCTTTTATCTGCAATAGAAATAGTTTCAAAATCACTTTCATGTTTTATGCCGGAGACATCGGAAAAAATAAAAAAAATAATTATGGATAGAAAAGTAACGGAACCTTTATTCCCGAGAAAAGATGGAAAGGATTGATTCAAACAGATGAAGGACTGATATAAACTGATGAAAAGCTGATGTATACAAGATGAAAAGACTGATTTAGACTGATGTTTAATCTTGTTTTAATCAGGACGTTATCAGTTTAGATCAAGTCTTTATCTCGTCTTAATCGTTACGTTATCAGTTTTAATCGTTTTATTATATGATTGATACACACTGCCATCTTTTAGATGAATCTTTCAATAGTGACAGAAAAGAAGTTATAGAACGGGCATTTGCAGAAGGAATTACAAAAATAATAGAAATTAGCGTAGAACCGTCTTTATGGCAAGGTTCTTTGGATTTATGTCGAAGATATAATAATATTTTTTGCACTTTTGGCATACATCCTCATGATGCGGAAAAATATGTTGATTATACTCATCTGTTAAAAGATGAAAAAGTCGTTGCAGTCGGAGAATTTGGGCTGGATTATCATAGAAACAACGTTGATAAAAAGATTCAGGCCGAAGTTTTTGAAAAACAGTTGGATATTGCAAAAAAAATTAATAAACCGGTAATAATTCACTCGCGCGAAGCAGAAGTGGATAGTTATAAAATATTGAGTCAATATAAAAATCTGCGGGGAGTTGTTCATTGTTTTTCTTCAACGCTTGAATATGCTGAAAAGTTTTTAGCCCTTGGTTATTATCTTGGGATAGATTGTCCGGTAACTTATCCAAAAGCCGATAATTTGAGAGATGTCGTAAAAAATGTACCGTTAGAAAAGATACTTTTAGAAACGGATGCGCCATATTTACCGCCCCAGAAATTCAGGGGTAAAAGAAATGAACCGTCATATATAAAATTTATTGCCGAAGAAATCGCAAAAATTAAGAATTTATCAATAGACGAAGTTTCAAAAATTACGGATAATAACGCAGAAGTACTGTTTGGAATATAGATAAAGATAAACAAAAAAAGAGAAAATAATTAAAAGGGGGGCGATTAATGCTTAATAATATTGAAATAAAAGGATTTAAGTCAATTAAAGAGATGACGTTAAATTTAAAAGCATTAAATATTTTAATTGGTCCGAATGGTGTTGGAAAATCTAATTTTATTTCTTTATTTAATATGATTAACAAAATAATTGAACAAAAATTACAGATTTTTGTTGGTCAATCAGGTGGTGTAGATTCACTATTATATTATGGTCAAAAAACAACAAGTGAATTGTCTGTTAAGCTTTCTTTTGAAAGTAATATCTACCAATTTTCTCTTGTTCCTACTTTAGATAATACTTTAATATTTTCTGAAGAAGTTTGTTTTTATCAAGCTCCTGGATATTCTAAACCTTATGATGAGAAATTAGGCACTGGACATAAGGAAACAAGATTATATGAAGAAAGTAAAATAAAGCCCAAAAAAGTTGCCAGCCATGTTTTAGATACTATTAAAAATTGGAAAGTATATCATTTTCATGATACAAGTACTACTGCAAAAATGAAACAAGATGCTGATGTTGATGATAATAGTATTTTTAGGCCAGATGCCGCCAATCTTGCTTCTTATTTGTTTTTTCTTAGACAAAAACATTCTCAAAATTATAAAAATATTATAGATACAATTCATATGGTATATCCTTTTTTTAATGATTTTGTTTTACGTCATAATCCACTTAACAATCGGCTTATCAAGTTAGAATGGCAAGAAAAAGATTCTGATGCATATTTCAACACACATTCTTTTTCAGATGGCACATTAAGATTTATATGTTTAGTGACATTATTAATGCAACCTCATCTACCTTCGACAATTTTACTTGATGAACCAGAGTTAGGATTACATCCATATGCAATTACACTTTTAGCAAATCTTTTAAAAAGCGCAGCAGCCAAGACACAGGTGATTGTTTCCACGCAGTCAGTAACTCTTGTTAATCAATTTAAACCCGAGGATATCATTGTAGTAGATAGAAATGAAAAAGAAAGACAATCAACTTTTAAACATTTGAAAGAAGAAGATACAAAATCGTGGATAGAAGAATATGGATTGGGCGATTTATGGGAAAAGAATATTATTGGAGGCAGGCCTTGACTGAAAACGCGCCAAGCCCCGATGCTTGGCATCGGGGGATCAGAGCGGCAAAGCAATTTTGAGGAAAAAAGTGGTATAATAATGGCATGGGGATA
>Ga0208246_1000325_pt1 | contig 41028 bp, 36 predicted proteins | sample RifOxyD2_FD_184039 | JGI IMG/M metagenome (GOLD analysis project Ga0208246, IMG submission 184039) | Soil microbial communities from Rifle, Colorado - Rifle Oxygen_injection D2 (SPAdes) | ecosystem: Environmental > Terrestrial > Deep subsurface > Rock core/Sediment | place: Rifle, Colorado... | reverse complement strand
TGCCCTTGTGCCGCCCCGCCTTAGCGGTGGTGGCTATTCATAGCCTTTTGGTAAGCTGGAACGCCTACGTTCATCCCTTGATTCTCACAAGTTCAGACGCAATGCGAACCCTCCCTTTGGGCCTCGCCTTTTACCGCGCCAGCCACTCTGGGGTGGATACGGCACACCTAATGGCCGGAGCGATGATCGCTAGTTTGCCCGTGATGATTGCTTTTGCTGTTTTCCAAAAACAGATTATCTCGGGGCTAACCCAAGGCGCGGTTAAAGGATAATCTACGCCGCTTGCTTCTTTTGACGGATTTTTTTATCCTTAGGGCTTATCTAACCTTTGCCTTGGAGTGCCGTGAGTAACCTGCCAGATAACGATCAAGAAGCCAAAGATGTGGCCAAATATAAAAAACTGGCCCAGTGGGGGATGTTTTTCGCTATAGCGCTGGCGGTGGGTTTGGTGGCACTGCCAATGTCTAAAATGCGCCGCAACAACCGCAACCGCATGGTTGAAAATGGCCAAGTACTCTATGTGCAACATTGTCAAAAATGCCACGGCGAGAAGGCCGTGGGTGAGGATGCGGCCCATCTGGCAGGCGGTCTTAAACCAGACGGCACCTTTATCGCTCCTGCCTTAGACAGCACCGCCCATGCTTGGCACCATTCCAACCGCGAACTCTTTGAGACCGTCAAAAACGGCAGCCTAGACCCCACGAGTTCGATGAAGGGTTTTAAAGACCAATTAAGCGATGAAGATATTGCGGCAGTCTTGATTTATCTGCAATCCCTTTGGACCAATGAGGTAAGGGAGCGCCATAAAATCATGTTTGGCGACACCACTCGGCAATCGTCCGAATTTAATTTTTAAGCCTCTGGTTTAGGCCCCGCCGTCTGGCAAGCGGGGCTACAAAAAAGAAACCCTTTTTTTTTGATAGCCAACTTCGGGTCAAAAAATACCCCGCAAGCAGCACAAGCGACCAATTCGCTAGGGGCTTGTGGGGCAGGGCCCGCCAAGAGCCCCCGAATCCACAAGGTTAAGCCCCTTTTAGCTAGCCGATACAAGAGATACATCCCTAAAAAAAAGATCAAAAACTTTAGCAGGAGGCTGATCATCTAGTCCCCAAAAAGGAAAAAATCGCCTCCGCCTTTTTTAAATCCTTAACCCCAGGGCTCACCTCAATCCCACTGGACAGGTCAATACCGTAGGGCTGAACTTGATCCAGAGCCGCACCTAGATTCCCCAAGTTAAGTCCTCCCGCCAAAATCACCTGATACCTTCTGGCTACCTCCTGGGCAAGGCTCCAATCGAAGGTTTCCCCGGTGCCGCCCATGGCTTTGCCGCTTTTTGCGTCGAGCAAAAAACAGGGGCAATCGTAGGCCTCAAGCCCGGCTAAGTCTTCAGCGCCCCCAACTCGAACCGCCTTAATCCAGCGAATCCCCAACCGGCCCAGTTCTTGGGCATATTCGGGCGACTCTTCCCCATGGAGTTGAGCCAAATCCAACCCAGACTGGGTGACAATCTCCACCAACGAATCGAGGGGTTCGTTTACAAAAACTCCGGCTGTTTTAACCAAGGGCGGCAGGCCGGCAATCAGGCCTGGCAGCCGTTCGGGCTCGACGTAGCGAGGGGAAAGGGGGTAACAAACAAATCCCAAGGCATCGGCTCCCATAGCAGCCAACGCCAACGCCTGCCCCGCGTCGGTCAGGCCACAGATCTTTACTTTTGGACGGCTCATAGCTTTCCTCGTAACTCAAGTAGCGCGTGCCCTGGGTCCACTGCCCGCATTAATCGCTCCCCTACCAAAACCCCATTGTACCCAGCCTTCTGCAAACGTTGCAAATCGGCCCAGTCCCCGATTCCAGACTCGCTGATTTTAACCACTCCCTGAGGCATTGCGTCCACCAGTTCTAAGCTGGTGGCAAGGCTGGTTTCGAAGGTTTTGAGGTTTCGATTATTAACCCCAATCAAATCAAAGCCAAGCTCTTTGGCGCGGTCCAATTCGTTACGGTCATGGACCTCGGCTAAAACCGACAAGCCATACCCTTTGGCTAGAGCGTAAAACTCGTCCAGTTGCTCATCAAGTAAGCTGGCCAAAATCAATAGCAAAGCGTCCGCGCCCAGCTCGTAGGTTTCGCGAATCTGGCGAGGGTCCACAATAAAGTCTTTTCGTAAGATAGGCAGTTCAACAGCCGCCCTAATATCCAAAAGATATTGGTTACTCCCTTGAAAATACGCCTCTTCAGTCAATACACTTAAACAAGCCGCTCCCGCCTTTTGGTAAGCCAACGCAATGGCCACCGGGTCAAAGTCTGAGCGGATCACCCCCTTCGAAGGGCTCGCTTTTTTAACCTCGGCGATCACCCGAATCTCTTCCCCGGTCAGCGCGCCCCGGAAATCCTTGGGCCTCCGTTGGTCTTTGGGTCCCTTGACTAACGCTGTGATTCTTCCCAAACGCTGATCAACCTCAACCTGTTTGTTTCGGTTGATTTTATCTAATATATTCAAAGGTTAAACCTCATGACTAAGCGTCCGAATCCGCTGCACGGCTAAGAGCCCCTTACCCGAATCAATCAGTCCTTGAGCCTCTTCGATCCCTTCTTTGATCCCACAGTCTTTGGCCGCACTAATGGCAAACCCGGCGTTAATGGCCAGTAGGTCCCGCTTGGGTCCGACGGTCTGGCCAGATAAAAGGCTTAGCGTAATCTCGGCGTTATCCTTTGGGCTACCGCCCTTGATCTGATCCAGCCCAGCCAAAGCAAATCCATGGGCTGTCGGATCAAACAAAAAGCTTTCCGTTTTTCCATCTTTTAATCTAGCCACTTGGGTCATGCCGCCAATACTCACCTCATCAAGACCGTCTTCTCCGGCCACGACGTAAGCGGCCTTGCTGCCTAAGGCCGCTAGCACTTGCGCAATCTGACCGACCCGGTTTTTATCAAACAAGCCAATGATCTGCACATTGGCCCCGGCGGGGTTAGTCAAGGGCCCCAAAAGGTTAAAGACCGTACGAATAGCCAACTCGCGCCTAATTGGCACCACATGTTTCATCGCAGCATGAAGGGCGGGGGCAAACAAAAAGCCAAAACCGGTTTCCGCGATTAGGGTAGAGACTTGGATAGGACTTAAGTCAATCTTAACCCCTAATGCCTCTAAAAGATCGGCGCTGCCCGACTGGCTGGTCATGGAGCGGTTGCCGTGTTTAGCCACCTTATAGCCGCCCCCGGCCAATAACAAAGCCACAGTGGTTGAAAGGTTATAAGAACCCGAGCCGTCCCCCCCGGTCCCGCAGGTATCAATAATCAGATCCCCTTCAACCGCAATCGGGGTCGCGTGGGCTCTCATTACCTTGGCAAAGGCGGTTAATTCTTGGGTTGATTCGCCTTTAGAGCGCAAGGCGATTAAGAGGGCTGAGGTTTCCACTGGGCTCAAGTCGCCGCCCATCATCCGCCCCATTAAAAGCTCCGCCTCTGCTTCACTCAAGTCTTGGTGGTTGACCAACCGCTCTAAAATTTCTTTTGTTGTCATCGCTAACCACTCCTTGGGGGCTTTAAGGGGTCTAAAATCGTCCGAAAACGTGGATTCTAGGTCGAATAATCGAATATAAGGAAAAAAAAATTGTTTTTTTGCCTACACTTTGATAAACAGAAGGTCGGTTCATTTGCAAGTCTTGACGGTGGACTAGGCGAAAAACAGGCAAAAATCAATCGAGGAGAATACTATGGCGTTGTTAAACTGGAATGATAACCTAAGTGTTAGAATTCCGTCGATCGACGAGCAGCATAAGGTTTTGATCAACATGATCAACTCCTTACAGGATGCTATGTCTAGCGGTGACTCCCGGGCGGTGCTGGGTGACATCTTCGATGGGCTCTTAAAATACACCGATCAGCACTTCACCTACGAAGAGGCATTGTTTGCTGAACATGGTTACCCTGAAACGGAAGACCATACCCGCGAACACAAAGCGTTTGTTTCCAAAGTGACTGACCTTCACAAACAGTTCACTGGTAGTTCAAACTTCATGATCGGCGTGGATGTGATGAAGTTTTTGACCGACTGGCTGGTCAATCACATTCAAGGCGTGGACGCTAAATACTCGGACCACCTATTGTCCAAAGGCGTTCGCTAAAGGTAATAGGCCCCGGTTTTTATCGGGGCTTATCCTCCCAACCGATTTCGGCCATCTTTTCCATAAAGCAACTCGACATAATCCCTTGTACCTCTGAAAGGATCAAAGCCTTGTTTAGGTATTTTGCGTCCTTGTCGATCAAGTGCCAATAATAAGACTCTGCCAAAAAGATCTCAAAGCTGTTGGGCTCCGAATTGTCCCGGTAGTCTGAATCTGCTAAAAGCTCCAAGTGGCCCGTGTATTCCTTCATCTTTTTTACAAACTCTTCTGACTCTTCCTTATTGGTCGGATGGGGAAAAGGAATGTAATTAAGCTTGTAATATTCGATCCCCTTTTTCCAAACGGTTTCTAAAAACTCGCGGGTGTCGAACTGTTTGTTTAATTGGTCAAAATAACTTTGTTTGGCCAAGATTCGTTTGGCTTTGGCATCTCTCTCATTAACCAACCGCTCTGCGTCCTTATGTAAAGCGTAACTATAAAGCCGAAGCGCCTCGGTTTCATCGGCCATATAAACCCCATACTTAACGTAAATTGGGCGGTTTTTATAGCTTTCTAAGAGTTGCAGATAAAATTCGGGGGGGGCGCCAATCTCACCAATGAGGTTTAAAAAGGCAATGTTGGTGGCCACTTGACTGGCTTGGTCGTTTTGCTTTCGTTGGGTTAATCGGGCTGAGCGTTTAAGCAAAGTCTCCATTTTATCGTAAAACCGGTTAGGATCATCACCTCGCTTGATCCCCTTTTTATAAAGCACAAATCCACACTCGCGCTCGATCTCTTGGTTGGCCAGTAACATAAAAAGTTGGTGGTTTACCAACTTGCCATGGGTCACCAACTCTGGCGTGCGCGCATCGCCCTCAAAATAAAGGGTAAAGGGAAAGACTCGGTTATGGGTCTTAGCCGCCATTTCATCGATTTTTTTGTGCAGCCGAGCCTCAGAAAGGCCCGGTTGGCGGGGAATCTCTTGGGCGTAGGAAAACCCATTATTCGAGACATCCCCAATCACAAAGGCTTTGCTGCCTACTCGAACCGCAATCCCCACTAAGTTGTTAGAGATCAGGTCAAGCCTTTGGGGGCGCGAGGTGAAGAGGTAATGACCAAAGGTCATGTCCTTCTGCACCCCGACGGCGGCTTCGTTTAGAAAATCTTTAAGCGTTTTTAACCCCATCCCCTATCTCATACGGGTTTGCTTGAGGCTATTATAGGCATGCCCAAACTTTTTTCAACTAAATCCCAATTAACGACGTCGCCGACCCTTTTTAGTTCCCTGGACCTTGGACTTGGCCTCTAAGAGTTCAAGGGCCCGCTCCATGCTCAAAGTTTCATAAGGCTCATCCTTAGGCAAAGACGCATTAAGCAGCCCATGTTTAACATAGGCCCCATAGGGACCGTTAAAGATGGCCACTTGGGTTTGATCGGTCGGGTGTGGGCCCAGATCGCGCAGGGGTTCCGATTTTTTGCGGCCCTTGCGTTTTTCTTCAGCAAATAATTCAAGCGCCTTTTCTAAATCAACGTCTAATACTGAAAGCTCTTTAGGCAAGGTGCGGAAATCTTTGGTACCGCCTTTTTCCTCTAAAACTACATAACTACCAAAGCGGCTAATGCCCGCCTTAATTGGCGCTCCCGACTCAGGATGGTCCCCTAAATGGCGCGGTAGGGATAATAAAGCGCAAGCAGCCTTCATATCCACTTGATCCTCCCTAAGCCCCTTGGGTAAGGTTACCCGTTTGGGCTTAGGCCCATCGGGAATCGCCTCGCCAAGCTGCACATAAGGCCCGTAAGCGCCGTTAAACAAAAAGACGGGCTCATGGAACTCGGGATGGATACCCAGCTCTTCCTGCCCCTTATTTTGCTGCATAAGGATCAGGTCCACTTGCTCCTGATTGAGATCAGCCGGAGTCATCTCTTTGGGGATGCTGGCGGTCTTGACCTCATCACCCTCTTTAGATTCCAAATAGGGACCAAACCGGCCAATACAAACCTTGGCGGTTAGATCGTCAAACTGCAAAGAGCGGAATTCGCCAGGGGCAATCTGTTCGGTTTTAAGGGTGGCCTTTTGTTCTAAACCCTCTGGGCCTAAATAAAATTCCTGCATGTAAGGCAGCCACTTTTTCTCGCCTAACGCAATTTCGTCTAGGTTAAGCTCCATCTGGGCCGTAAAGCCTGGATTGACCAGATCGGGGAAATGTTGCTCCAACAACTCGACCACCGCAAAGGCAGTAAAAGTGGGCACCAGGGTGTGGCTGACAATTTCCACATAACCCCGGCTTTGAATGGTATCAATTACAGTAGCATAGGTCGAAGGCCGACCAATCCCTTCGGTTTCCAATTTTTTGACCAAGCTCGCTTCGGAATACCTGGCCGGGGGCTTGGTTTCATGGGATTTGGCCTCTAGGTTTTTTTGATCAATTAAATCTCCCGCTTTCATCTCGGGGAGCAAAATTTCTCGATCTTCAAGCGCCTGACTTGGATCGTCGCTACCTTCGACATAAGCTCTAAAAAATCCAGGGAACAAAATCCGTTTCCCTGAAGCCCTAAACTGGGCGTGGCCCACTTCAAACTGGGCGCTTAAGTGGAGCTGTTGGGCGTCTTTCATCTGGCTGGCGACGGTGCGCTTCCAGATTAATTCGTAAAGCGCCAACTCCACCCCTTTAAGCCCCGTTTTGTTGGGTGGTTCAAAGGTCGAACCTGCCGGGCGAATGGCCTCGTGGGCCTCTTGGGCCCCTTTGGATTTGGTTTTATACTCGCGAGGCTCTTTGGGTAAGAAGTCCTTGCCATAAAGACTTTCCACACACTTGCGGGCTGCTTTAATCGCCTGTTCGGAGAGGTTAACCGAGTCGGTCCTCATATAGGTGATAAACCCGCGCTCATAAAGCGCCTGCGCGACCTGCATGGCTTTTCTAGGGCTCAAACGCAACTTACGCGCGGCCTCTTGTTGTAAGGTCGAGGTAATAAAGGGGGGCGAGGGTTTGCTAGTGGCAGGTTTTTCTTCAACCGCCAAAACCTTCATCGGTTGCCCACTTAACTCGTTTTCTAAACCTCGCGCCGACTTTTCGTCTAAAAGCAGTCGTTTGGTGCCTTCTTTTAGTTTTCCCGTATTTTCGTCAAAATCGGCCCCTTGGGCAATACGCTCACCTTTGAGGCTATAAAGCTTGGCTTCGAAGCTGACACTTTTTTTGTTTAATTCGGCCACTAAATCCCAATAACCCGCCTTACGGAAGGCGCGTCGTTCACGTTCTTTAAGGACTAATAGCCGAATCGCTACAGATTGCACCCGCCCAGCCGAAAGCCCGGCGGCCACCTTTTTCCAAAGCAGAGGGCTTAGGGTATATCCGACCAACCGGTCTAAAATACGCCGAGTTTCTTGAGCCCGAACTAGATTTAAGTCCACCTCGCGGCAATGGTTTAGCGCGTCTTGAATCGCTTCTTTGGTGATCTCATGAAAGACCATCCGTTTGACCGGGATCTTGGGTTTGAGTTCCTCTAGCAAATGCCAGGAAATGGACTCCCCTTCGCGGTCCTCGTCAGTCGCCAGCAACAATTCATCTGCTTTGTCCACCAATGCCTTGATGTCCTTAAGCATCTTCTTTTTGTCCTTGGGGACCACATAGAGCGGCTCAAAGTCCTTCTCGACATTGACCCCCAATTGGGACCACTTCTCTTTTTTGTATTTTTCCGGGATCTCCGCCGCCGATTGTGGCAAGTCTCTGATATGACCCATGGAAGCGACCACCTCATACCCCTTGGGGAGAAAATCTTTGATGGTTTTAGCTTTGGTAGGGGACTCGACGATGACAACGAAGCTCATAGGAGGACTATATATAAGTGTGGGAAAAACACAAAGCAACCAGATAAAGCAAAGGATGGAGGCCCGTCAAGGGAAGCCCCAAAAAAGAAAGGTAACTAATTGGAATCTTGCGGTTTATATTTCAGGTGGTTTCCCCGGCTTTCGCGTCCAGGTAAGCCCATCGGCCATAAAGACGTTCCAATTCCGCCTTGGCATCACCCAAATTCTGCCACTTTTTTTCCAAGCCCACTAAATCGCGGGCCGCGTCCTCACTGGCTAAGTAGGCCTCCAACTCTTGAACCCTTTCTTCCGCCTTGGCAATCTTGCTTTCAATCTGCCTAAGTTCTTTTTGCTCTGGGTAACTTAAGGCTTGAACCGTTTTGGGTTTCTTAGGCGGTGGGGCGCTGGGACTAGCTGTGGCCGGAGCCTTAGAAACTTGGGCTTGGGCCCACTGGTCAAAGTCGGAATAAAGCTGTGGGTGTTCTTCGTCTAGTCCCAAAAGACCCGTAGCCACTCGGCTTAATAGGGCCCGGTCATGGGTCACTAAACAAATCGCACCTTGAAATTCCATTAGCGACTCTTCCAGGACCTCTAAACTTTGAATATCTAGGTCGTTAGTAGGCTCATCAAGAAGCAGCAAATCGGCCGGACGCAGCATCAACCGAGCGATTAAAACCCGCGCCTGTTCCCCACCCGAAAGCTGGCCCACGGGTAATTCGAGTTGGCTCGGTTTAAACAAAAACCGCTTAGCCCAAGTGATTATATGAACCTCTTTGTCCTGATAAACCACCGAATCCCCGGTTTTACTCAAGGCGTTTCTAAGCGGGATATGGGGGTCTAGTTGTTCTCGATTTTGGTCAAAATATTCAACCCTCAAATCGTCCGCTTTTTTAATGGTCCCCCGGCTAGGTTGTAAATCCCCGGTCAACAGGGACATTAAGCTCGACTTTCCCGAACCATTTTTGCCCATCAAACCAAGTCTGGTCCCATTAGACAGTTTAAACCCTAGCCCCGAAAAAAGATGTTTTTCCCCTCGGTCAAGTCCAAGGTTATAAACCTCTACCAACCTTCTTGTTTGCCGCCCGGTTGCCTCAAAATCGAGTCCCATTTTGGGTTTGGGGCGGTTGAGTTGTTTGATTTGACGAAGCTCTTCCTCTAGTCTTCCGGCTTCGTCTATACGTCCCTTGGCCTTGGTGCCCCGCGCTTTAGGGCCTCTTTGCAACCATTCGGTTTCGCGACGGAATTTGTTGGTTAGTTGGGACTGGCGAGTGATTTGGTCGGCGAGGAATTTTTCCTTTTTTTCCAAAAATTCATGCCAACGTCCAGAAACCGAAAGGTAGCCTTCTGGGTAATGGCTTCCTAGCTCAATTATCCGTTTGGGCACTCGGTCTAGGAGTTGGCGGTCATGGCTAACCAAAACAAAAGCAAAGGTTGCTTGGTTTAAAAGCCCCTCAAGCCACTCAATCCCCTCTAAATCCAAGTGGTTGGTAGGCTCGTCGAGAAACAGTAATTCAGGCTCGGGGAGCAAGGCGCGGGCGATAGCGAGGCGTTTTTTATAGCCCCCAGAAAGGACCGCGATTGGTTGAGCCACGCCTAAAAACCCAGTTTCTTGGATCCAACGCTCGACCAAACCCTCCTTGACCAGGGGGTCCAATTCGAGGGCGTTTGCAGCCTCGCCCAAGGCTTCACCCACGGTTTTAAATTTGCTGAAATCCTCCGATTGAGCCAGCCAAGCGGTTTTAAGACCTCGCTTAGTGACCCGCTCCCCTTCGTCAGGGTCTTCGAGGCCCGCCAATAAGCGCAGTAAGGTAGATTTTCCAGCGCCGTTAGGGCCAATCAAGGCTAATTTTTCCCCTTCTTCGATCCCTAAACTAAGGTCGCAAAACAAGGGCTGGGCGCCAAAGGCCTTCCTAATGGCGCGACAAGATACTAAAGGGGGCATAGGTTAGGCCGAGGCCGTTAGAGGTAATCGTCGAAACCGCGCTTTTGCCCTCGTCCTTCCCGCATCTTGCGCTTTTCTTCGAGTTTTTTGTTTTTGTACTTTTGGTAGAAGTAGGTCAAAACCCCGGTGGCAACAATCATGGCAAAAAAGATCAGGATCTCTTTCATCGGATTGAAGTCACGGTAGTAAAGCTGCATAGCCTTTGCCCAGTCCATAGCAAAGGCTTCTTCTGCCCATATAAACAGGGCCATAGCCCAAAAAATGGGCCGTTGTTTAGTTAAGAGAGATGGTAGTGCCATGATTGCCCACTTTGTTTTTGACCTACTCTAACAAACCCCAAACTCTTTGACTAGGCCTCTGGATCGGGAATCAGTGGTTCTTTGGTGGTGTAATCGGTATCGTTTAAAACTGCCTGCACGCCCTTGTGGGAAATTCGATTTACAATCAAAGGTGCGCCCAAATTCAAGGTCGCCTCCTCTAAACGTCGGCCTAAGGTAACAATGGCCATTTGGGCCAGATCGGCCCCTTTGGTTGCGTCAATCAAAGCCAAATCTTCGGTGCTAGGCTCAATCTTAAAATCGGCGTAAATAGCCACCGGGTCCACCACCACAAAGGTCAGGGCAGGTTCGTCTAACGATTGCAACATCCTAAACGGCCCAGCCTCTTCTTGGTCAATCACAACGTACCTCTTCTGCTTCTCGAAGCCGTAAAGACCCTCGGGAAAGAGGATTACTTCCTCGTCAGCGACCTCAATTAAACCAAATCTGGTGGTTGATACCTGCATGTAATCCTCAAAAGTTACTCCCCTCTCTAGGCGAAACCCTAACCGATTTTTGGCAAAGGAAATAGAGGAAAATCGGCCAAATTTAAATAATTCCTACTTAAGCCCCGGTTTTTATGGGCTTAGATTTTTTCTTTCCCCCAGCCCGCTTCGCCACCTCAAGGGCAATTTTGGACCATTTAAATAGGGTCTCCGAATCTTCTAAGATCTCGGCTGCCACCTCGTGATACCCCATAGAGTAAGCCTTGTCCGCAAAGGGGACAAACGGGCCCATCCCTAATTTTTCAAAATCTGGGCGGTTAGTTTCGTCGGTTTTTAGATAGAGTCGGTCCTCGGCGATCAGCCCAAAAAACCAGCCTTCCGCATACAACCCTACCCCGCCAAACATCCGTTTATACACAAGCCCCTCAAGCCCGTCTAATTGGTCTAAACAAAATTCTAAAAAATCCTGGCTATAGGCCATGTTTCTAGGTGATTTTTAAGCCACCGCTTAGTCGATTTCCAAAATAAAGGGAACCTCTCCCATTGAAGTCCCATTGATCTGCAAACTTAGCTTGTGCAGGCCTGGATAATGCTCGCGGGTGGACCTTTGCTCAAGCTGGACCCCTTTGGATACAACTAAGGTTTCACCTGGCCCCAAGGTGGGTTTAGCGGCCTTAAAAACCTTGGGGCTAAGCTTACCACCCGCCTTTTGGTAATGCACCACAAAATCGACCATCAGCCGTTGGGGGCGGCTCTGGGGGTTAAATAACCTGGCCTCAAAGCGCAGTTCCTCACCTAGGCGGTAGCGCGGTTTGGTCAAACAAAGCGACTTGAGTTCGACCAAACCCAAAGTTCCATATCCCAGAAGCGCCAAGGCCCCGGCATGCCCTTTTTTGATCAAAGAGCGCAGCGCATGGCGGGTCATCCAGTCTAATTCTGGGCTGGGTGTTTGATTCCACCGGGACAATAACGCTACCACTACCTCGGGATTGTCTTTGGCGATGTCATTAAGGTTGTTGGCCACCGAACGCCGCACATAAAGTTCAGGGTCATTTTTTAACACTTCTAAAAGGGGCAAGATCGGGCTAGGGTCTTTTTTAAAAGCCGGGAGGGCCCGACAGAGGGGAAGCCTTGGCCTAGTGCCCTCAGAGACCAGCCTACGCACATGGACGTTAGGATCCTTTGCCCACTCGGCCAATCGCGCCAAGGTTTCTTGGGGATATTTTTCGATAAAAAAGCGGATATCCCCTTCTGCCGAAAAGCAGCGGGTCATCTGGTAAAGCGCCCCCATCGACAACTCGAAATGATTGATCCCATAACTCGAAACAAACTGGGCTAAGGGCCAGATAATAAAATTATCCATGCCCAAAAGCTCGGAGCGTGTCAGTTCGGGCGGCAAGGCTTTGAGGATGATTGCCAAGGCCTCTGGGTAGGCTTGCGGCAAAAATTCATGAAGCGATTCCCGAATCAACTGCGCCCGCTCCCCAAAATTCAGCGCCGCTAATTTAGGACAAACCGCCTCTTCAAACCCCACCCGGTCAAATCCGGCCCAAGCCCCCAATAGCCGCCCCGCCTGCTCCTGCACCCCCTTAGGATTAAACGCCTCTCTAAGTAAAAATTCAGCCATTTTCTTTCCGTTTCAACCAAGGAGGCAGTTTGATTTTTCGCCCTTTTTGGGGAGGCTCGTCTTCGGTTTTTGCCTCGCTGGGTGCCTCACTTTTAGGGGCACCGATGACTGCTTTTTTGCTGACTAATTTTGTCCCATTTTTTAAAGAGGCTTTGGCCGCTTTTTGGGCGGCTTTAGCTGCGACTTTAGCGGGGTCCGGTTTTAATGATTTGCCCCAATTAGAAAGGGTTCGGGCAAGGCGCTCTGAAAGGGGCGCGCCCGTGCTAAACTGGGTCCAAGTCCCTTTGGGGTTGGACAATAAGGCCCCAATTTGGGCCATTATTTTATTGCTCCAATTCGTAACGGATTCCATTAAGGAATATATCACTGGCACCACAATCAAGGTCAGGGCCGTGGCTACACCCAAGCCATAGATCACACTACGCGCCATGGGCTGCCACATCGCGGCCGATTCAGAGCCAAAGGCTACAATCCCAGAACGGTAAAAGTTAATATCCATGCCTAAAACAATCGGCACCAACCCTAAAATAGTGGTGATGGCGGTCATTAATACTGGCCGCATACGCAGCATCCCTGAAAGCACCAAGGCGTCGCGGGTACTTTTTCCTTGGGCTTTGAGTTGGTTAATATAGTCAATTAAAACAATCGCGTTGTTAACCACGACCCCGGCCAAACTGATCACTCCAATCCCGCCCATCATAATCGAGAGCGGCGACCAATGAATAATCCATCCTAAAAACACCCCCATAAAACTCATAAAGACGGCCGTCAGAATAATAAATGGCAACAAAACTGAGTTAAACTGGGTCACCAAAACTAAAAAGATTAAAAAAATGGCAATTAAAAAACTCTTGCCCAAATAGGACTGCATCTCTTTTCTTGACTCGTCCTCACCGGTGTAACGGATCCTATAACCCCGAGGCAGCCCAAAGTCGGCCAGTCGCTCTTGCACCCGTTTGAGTACAGTTCCGCCTGGAACCCCTTCGGCGTCGCCACTGATGGTAATCACTTGCTTACCGCCAATATGGCGGATCGAACCCTTGCCCGGTTCAGTCGAGACCTTTGCCAACTCACTTAAAGCCACCGATTGGCCACTCGGGGTTTTTAAATACAGCCCCGAAATATCGGTCACCGAATTTCGAAAACGCGGGTCTAGGCGGACCACAATGTCATATTCATCCTTGCCCACGCGCCAAGTTGAGACCTCGCGCCCGTTAAAGGCGGTGCGGATTAGGTTGGCTACTTGCATGGTATTGAGTCCCATCTGGGCGATTTTTTGGCGGTCTAGGCGAACCTGAATTTCAGATCGAGTCGAAGAAAAATTGTCGGCCAGGTTTACTAACCCTTCAATATCCTTGATTTTCCCCTGAATATCCAACGAGAGCCGCTTAAGCTCTTTAGGATCAACCCCGTTTAGTTCCAGGTTGACCGGCTTACCCGTCGGTGGGCCTTGGCTGGGTTTAGACAAGGAAATCAAGGCTCCACCAAACTGGCTAAATGACTTTCTTATTTCCGCGACCACCTGACTCGGTTTGATATCACGCTCCTGCCAGTCGGGAAAACTTAAGGTAATGTGGCTTTGGTGACTCGTCCGTCCCCCGTTGCTCCCGCCAGAACCTTGGGGCTGGCCCACGTTGGCTACAATCGCTTCGGTATGGGGCTGGTAGGGGACCAAGCTGGCCTCAATCTGGCGGACAATTTGATCACTGGTGGCCAGGGTCGAGCCAAAGGGGGCCTCGATCTCCACTGTTGCAGAACCGGGCTCACTGCCGGGGAAAAACTCCACCCCCGCTTTGGGCAAGACCACTCCAAAATAGACCATCGCCAAAACCACCCAAGCGGTTATCACCATAAACAAGGTTTTGACCCGATTCTCCAAAGCCCAAAGCAGACTGCTGCGGTACATCCGCAAAAACCGGCTGTTTTCGGCCATCGAAATTTCGTCTTTTTGCTGAATATCCTTGTGTGGGTGCATCAAGGTCGAGCAAAGGACTGGGTTTAAAATCAGTCCTACAAACAAGGAGGCGGTTAAGGTTAATATCAGGGTTTTAGGTAGGTACCCCATAAACTCCCCGGCGATGCCCGGCATACCAAGGAGGGGCACGAAAGCCACCAACGTAGTTGCGGTCGAACTAATCACCGGAATTGCCACCTCGCCCACCCCAACCTGGGCGGCCTCTTTGGGGCTTAGACCGGTCTCTAGGTGTCGATAGATGTTTTCAACCACCACAATGGCGTTGTCCACCAACATACCCAAGGCCAAAATCAGGGAAAAGAGCACCACAAAGTTCAGGGTAATCCCCGCCCAGCTAAGCCAGATAAAGGTAAGCAGCATTGATAAGGGAATGGAGACCCCAATAAACAGGCTGTTTTTAAACCCCATCACCATCATCAACAACCCTACCACCATAATCATGCCGGTATAGATGTTGTTCTCCAAATCGCTGACCATGCTGCGAATACGTTTGGATTCGTCGTTAAGTAGGGTAAACTTAAGTTTGTCGCCATAGCGGGCCTGTTCTTCGGAGACGATAGCCTTGACCCGGTCTGCAATCGCCACTAGGTTTTCCCCGCTTTTTTTAGAGACCGACAGACTCACCGATTCAAGCCCATTAAGCCTTGAGCGGCTGGTCACCTCTTTATAGCCATAAATCACTTGGGCTAGATCATCCACATGGATCGGCACACCGCCCGGCGCGGAGATAACCATCTCCTTGATCTCGGCGGGACTTTTGATCTCGCCTGGGACTCGGATCATGTATTTCATACTGCCCACCTCCAAGTCCCCAGCGGGAATGGTGGTGTTTTCATTTTTAATCGTGTCTGAGACTTGATTCAGGTCGAGTTGGTAATAGTTTAACTTGTCCGGGTCCACCTCGACCTTGACCTCACGCTCCAGACCCCCAGCCCGCTTGACCTCTAAAACACCAGGAATGGTCTCGATCCGCTCCTTTAGATCGTCCGCAATGTTTCTAAGCTGAAACCCGTCAAAGTGGCCAGAGAGATTAACAATCATGATCGGTCGTTCCGAGAGGTTGATCTCGGTGATCGAATAATCCTCCACATCTTTAGGCAACTCCCCCTTGACCCGGTCCATCGATTCTCTGACCTTGGTGTGGACCTCGTCGATGTCGGTGCCTAGCTGGAATTCTAAGGTCACCATCCCTGCCCCTTCGGTCGCAGTACTGCTAATCTTTTTTAAATTGTCCAAGCCTTGCAATTCGGTTTCGACCTTGTGGATAATCAAGGCTTCCACGTCTTCTGGGCTCGCTCCTCTATAGGGAACGGTGACAAACAACATTGGGATTTGTATGTCTGGTGCCGATTCTCGGGGTAAAGCGTTGTATGCAGAGAACCCCATGCCAATCAAAATCAGCATAAAAATATAGATCGAGGCGGGCCGCTCTAAGGCCAGATCGCTAAGGGCAAACCGCATGGCTAGCGCGCCTCCTGTTTAGCCGAACGCAGAAGTTTGACCCGTTCCCCATGGGTAATCATCTGATGCCCCACAACAATCAACTGATCCCCAGCCTTAAGCCCAGCCGTCACTTGGATTTCCGAGCCCAACCCCACCCCCACTTTGATCGGATTTTTTTTGACCTGTTCGCCCACCAACAAAAAGACATAAGAACCACTTTCATCTTCTAAAACGGCGTCGCGAGGGACAATCATCTGGTCAAATAAACTCTTAGTTACCATCCGTACCCGAGCCAACATCCCGGAGCGTAACTCCCCATTAGGGTTGGGCACCTCCACCTCGACGCGAAAACTGCGACTTTTTTGGTCCGCCTCGAAGGACACCGAACTGATCTGCCCCTCGTAGATTTTACCCTCAACCGCGTCCAAACTAACCTCTACCTTTTTTTCCCGCCTTGCTTGGGTCACCTCGCGCTCAGGCACGTTAACATTGGCTTTGACTTGGGATAAATCTAAAATCTCGACCAACTCTTTGCCCATGCCGATGTACTCCCCCTGGTCGATCATTTTTTTAGAAATCACGCCATCAAAAGGGGCAGTGACTTGCGACTTTTTAAGGTCGAGCTGGCCCAGTTCCATTTGGTATTGGGTCACTTCCATACGGTTTTTGAGCTGGTTAAGTTGGGCTCGGGTAGAGAGCTTCTTGGCGAAAAGCTGCAATTCTCGCTGGTAGTCTTCCTTGGCCAGTTCTGCATTAGAGCGCGCCAGTTTATATTGAACCTCCAACTTTTTGGTTTCAATCTGGAGCAACATCTGTCCTTTTTTTACTTGATCACCTACACTAAAATCAGCCCTTTCAATCGCCCCGGCCACTTCAGAGCCAATCATAACCCGAGATTGCGGCTCCAAGTGCCCCATGTAAGTCGAATAGGCGGTCAAGGGCCTGTGGGCCAGGAGCAAGGTTTCGACGTTGGTTAGCTGCCTAGTGGTTTCCTCCGCCCAAACGGGCCCGGCCCACAAAAGGAAAATGCATCCCCAAAGGGCGCGATTATAGCTCATAGTTTTTCTCAAATTCGCCGGTTAACAGGGTCAGATTCAGATAGGTCTTTTCATAGCCAATCTTGGCTAAGGTCAAGGAGAGTTCGGCGTCAAGCAGGTCACTTCGAACCTGGGAGACGCGGTAACTGGTGGCCTTGCCTAAACGGAATTTTTGCTGCTCTTTTTCTAGTAATTGCTGGTTTAGTTCAACCGATGTTTGCGCTAAATCAATGGTTTGCAGCCCTAGGTCGAGGTTACGTAGCAATGAACCATAGGTCACTTCTAGTTGGCTTTTTGCGTCCCTAAGTTGCAGTTCGGCATTAGCCTTTTCTAGTTGGGCCTGGGCCAAGACCTGCTCGCTTTTGTGGTCAAAGAGGGGCACCGACCAAGTGAGCCCTACTTGATACCCAGCCAGTCCTGGATCCCCCACGCCCGAACCCGCCGTCCCGGCGTCATATCCATAGCCATCTAGGCGGTATTGAAGGTTAAGGTCTAAATTGGTAGAGACCTTATTTTGGGCTTCTATTAGATCTAGATCGTTAGATTTGATCTGTTCTTCGAAAATTTTAATCTCAGGATTTTGCTCCATAATCCGGCGCAGAGCTTCCGTGCTGCCCATTGGCTTAGAGTGGTTTTGCAAAGTTTCAGTTGGTTCATATTCCATCGGTAGGCTGCCCAACCCTAAGACCACCCGGATTTGGTCTTCAATGGATTTTTTGTCGATCCTGGCGGCTAAAAGATTTTTTTCGGCCATAGCTAGTTGAGCCTCCGCTAACTTAACCTCGGTTGGATCAATAGCCCCCACCGATTCGCGCACCCGATTGTCCTCTAAAAACTGCTTGGCTAGGGTGGCCGACTTTTCTAGGGCTTTAATGTTTTCACTGATCCCCACCAAGTCCCAATAAATCGAAGCTACCTGTCCCAATATCTGGCGGCGCTCTTTTGCTGCATTTAGTTCAGCCCTTTGGGCAGCAATACCACTGCGTTTTTCGGGCACCTCGTTGACCTCGCCCAAATCCTGAAAGAGGGGCAGATTGACCCCTAAAATCACCGCGTCTGCATAAACGGGATCGGTTAAATCAGTAAAAGCCCCCACCTGCCCACCACTTTGCTCGATACTTCCCAGGCTTGTGGTGCTGATACCTCGCTGGTAGGTGAGTCCGTAAGACAGCCCACTTTTTAACTTTTGCTTAAGCCCAGTCGAAAGCAACCTTTGTTGAGTTGCGGTTAGGCTCATGTAACTGGTGCTGCCTGTCTCCGAAATCAAAAAGCTGGCCGGACTGGTTGAGTAGGTTTGGCTGATTTGGTTGGTCCAGGTGATCGGCTCCATCCCTTGAGAGGCCTCATATACCTGCGCCGCCGCTTGGGTTCGGTTGCTGGCAATCTTCAGTTGAGGGGCGCGCTGTAGGGTGAGTTTAAGGATCGCTTTTAGGCTAACCTGAACCACCTGTTTGCCTTGGCGCTCAACCAACACAAACTCCCTTAAGAGTTCTGGGTCCAGCTTTTGGGCCCATAAAAAGGGGGGCAGCCCCATTAAAAGAAGGAAGAGAAAACTAGCTTTACGCATCGCTTTTATCGATACAATGGCCAATCAGGGCAAACACCTGTCGCGCCAATCCGGCTGGATCATTAAAGGGGCTTTTTTCGCCATGCATGGTCACATGAGAGATGTAACCTTCCCGCAATATAGTGACCGCGAAGGAGGCTAATTCGAGGTGCTCCGGGGTCATCTTGGAGCCGCCAATCTTTCGCAAGGTTTCTAATAAACTCGCCTGAATGTGGCGGCTCATTTGATTTAATCGTTCCGAAAAAACCGGGTCAAACATCGCCCGCTCCATGATCGTAAAAAAGCCCTTTGCGCTGTGGTTGCGGCTTAAACTTTCGTTGATATTATCAAAGAGGTTTACAAAGTATTCGCTTACATTGGCAGATTGCGCTTCTTCCAGGGCCGAAATGCGCGATTTGACCTTACGCATCATCGTATCAAACAAGATGGCGTCTAAATCAGGGAAATGATGATAAAGGCTTGATTGACTTAAACCGGCGGCCCGGGCGATGCTGCGGGTACTAAACCCCCGGATACCCTGCTCTTCTAAGATTTGGTCGGCAGCTTCGACAATCCGAGTCCGGGTTCGCTCACCCTTTATTTTCCTAAGATCGGTATGGTTCGAGTCCATATTTTCAATTAGATAAGGTTATATATCGAACAATCGATCAGTTATTATTGCGTATATTTTTGGGCTTAGCAAGGGGTAGTGCCCGGCGCTGGACTCCCGCTCAGCGCCGGACTGGAGGAACGCCTCTTGGGTGGCGTTGAAGATAGTTTGCCCCTATTTTTAGAGCGCATCATCAACAGAGGGTAAGCATTTGTAACAAAGAGTAACGATTTGCCCTTTTCGAGATGGACCAATTTATTTATACTTCGCCCAAACCTCAACGGCTTATTATGCGTATTTTCCTTGCGATCCTTCTCTTTTGGCCCGCCCTCGCTGGCGCAAAAAGCTTCGACAGCCCCTTAAGCGGGCAAAGTGAAGTGGCCCTGCTCTTAGCCAACACCCTAAAATCGCAGGGATACCAGGGCGATATCCCCAAGGTAGAGATCGAATTTAGTTTAAATCTGCCCAAGTCGATTCCTGGCCCTGGAAAACAGGCTGGAAAACAGGCCGGCCTGTTTTTCCCAAAGATCACTGAAAAATTAGGAGCCGGGGGCTTTGAAGCGGTAAAGGTAAAACTTGCGTCCTCTAGCCTAACCTCGGCGCAAACAGCGGCGCTCAAGACCGCCCTAGGCGGCCTATTGGGGCTTGACCCTCAAAAGGATTGGTTAACCCAAGGCGAGGCCCTGCCCGCTATAACTATCCCCGTCCTTGCAGAAGAACAAAAAGCAATCACCTCTACCGAAACCCTAATTATTCCCGAGCCCGAAGACGCCCCAGAACCAGATCTAACCCCAGAGCCCTTGGGCCCGGACCCGGCTAAAGAAGCTAGATTCAAAACCCTGCTCGCCTGGATTTGGGGGACTGCTGCCCTATTAGTGGTGCTTATGGTAGGTTCTACCTTGTGGCTTCGCCGCTCGCAAAGCCCTAAAGCAGATCTAAAACAATTAAGGAAACTTAAACTTGAAGAGGAAAATCTCGATTTTTCAGAGCTCAAGGAATTTAAGGAACTATTCAAGGAGTCGGAAAAACTAGCGCCCATACCTGCCGAAGAAGAGCCCGCCCCCCTCCCCGAAGGTCTTACTGAATTAGAACAGGTTAAAAACGACCTAGGTGACTTGCTACGCTGGCAGCCAGATTGGGCCTTGGAATTGGCTGAAGCCAGAAACGACCAGGAACTGTCTAAATTGATGGCCCTTTTTGGCCCTGAACGCTCTAAAGAGGTGTTTGGACCGGTTTTAGGTCCAGAACGGCTTAGAAAACGGTTGGAATCTGCCGCCGAAACCATCTACCGCCCCGACGAAGAGGGTAGTCTTTTGATGGAGTTACATAGAGGATTTTTCTTAGAAAAGCTTTCCATCCTCAAGGCGCAAAAGGAATCCCCCAAAACCCAGGCGGAGGTCGCCCAAGATCAAGCGGAAAAAAGCGAGGAGGCCGCAGCCTTTGCCTTTATTGCCCAAGTTCCCGAAGAGGAACTGTATCTGCTCCTTAAAAAGGAAACCCCATTGATCCAGTCTTTAGCCCTTCGCCACTGGGCGGGCCCTTCTGAAGAACTGGCCCAGCGGCTTCCTGATCCCTTAGCCCTAGAAGCGGAAAACAAAAAGCGAAGACCCTTGTCTAATGAGTTAGTTGGGCAGATCGCTCAAGGTTTGGCTGGGCGCCTTGAGGCGTTGGGCCACGGGGGGGAGTTGGACCTAAACCGACTGGAAGAATCCCTGATTTTGCTGGCCGACATGGCCCCCATCGAGCGCGAAGAGCATCTGTTGGCTGTGGCCGAGGATCAACCCAATCTAGCCGAAGCGGCCCGCCAAGCCTTTTATCCTTGGGAGGAGGTCGGTGGACTAGACCCCTCGCTTTTAATCCGTGCTACTGGCGCCCTAGACCCGCAAACCCTAGCCCAAGCTTTATCTGGGCTTGCCAAACCCCTACAAGAACCCTTGTTATTCCACCTATCCAAAGAGGCGCGGAGTCAATGTATTAAAATTTTGCGTGCCAACCCTCCGGCTCAAGGCGCCCGCCTTCGGGCCCGTCGTCTTCTGGCCATGTTACTCAAAGGGGCAGAGGCTTAATAAACCCAGTCCAATGAAGGGTTATGAAAAGAAATTTATGTGGGCAGTTGCTACAGTATTTCTATAGTTTCACCAACTAAATTTAGGGGTCCGGTTTTCCCGGAATCACGCCCTTTCCCTAGAAAAAATAACTTAGAGATATTTGGCGCCAATAGGGATTCCTTATGGCAGGGCTAAATCGAGCCGGGAGGAGGAATACCCAGGCTCGATTCGTTCAGAGGGGATCGCGCTGGCTTATCGGGGCTTTATAACAGACCGATTTTATACCGCCTTACAAGCTTTACCCCTACAGCAGACCTTTCTGGATACCAACGGGGAGGAAATAGCCCAAGGCAAGCAACTGTTTATGAAACTGAGGTTTGGCCTTCCTTATGGAGGCACCTTGTTTATGGAACCTTCGCTCGCCTTTACCTATTGGCCCAACAATGAAGGATTACCCCAAAGCTTTCAGGCAAAAGAAGACCCGTGGCCAAATCATTTTTTATTTGAACCTGGGCTGCATGTGCGGATGAACTTTTGACCGATCAAGACGAATGCCCTTTTAACTCCTTTACCAGGGGCATTTAAGCCAATGCCCCCACTAAAGAACTAGCCTAAATCAAGGTCGTCTAGGTCCTGGTGGCGGACGATGTAACCTTCAATTAAGTAGATCACGTCTTCGGCAATATTGCTGACTAGGTCGGCGATACGCTCTAAATATCGCGAGATCGAGGCGTATTGGAGCATAATCCCCACCTGATTGGGATTGGTACGGATACACTCGGTTACTTGGGCGAAGATTTCCTTGTTTTGTTGGTCCACTTCGTCATCGAGGCTGCAAACCTCAATGGCCAATTGCAGGTCCATATTTAACAAGGAATCGAGACTCTTAGAAAACATTTCCCCTACCTTTTTGGCCATACCCTTTATGTCGAAGCGGGCCACACAAGGGGACTGACTAGAAAGGTCTAAAACCCGCTCACCAATGTTCACCGAGCAATCGTTGATTCGCTCTAACTCATTATTAATCTTTAAAATCGAGATAATCAGCCGCAAGTCCACCGCCACCGGCTGGTGAAGCGCCAAAATTTTGAGGCACTCCTCCTCGATTTCGAGTTCGATGGTGTTGATGTCATCGTCGCCCGCAATCATCCGCTTAGCGGTCTCTACATCCACCGTCTCTACCGCTTCGGTGATGTCGTGGAAGTTTTTTTCCACTTTGGCGCTCATCGAAAGGATCTGGGATTTGAGCCGTTCGATTTCTTTTTGAAGTTGTATAGTCATAAGCTTCCCTTAGCCGAAACGGCCGGTAATGTAATCTTCGGTCTGTTGATTGGTGGGTTTAGTAAAGATGGTTTGGGTTTCGTCGAACTCGATCAACTTTCCCTCGTAAAAAAAGCCGGTGTAATCACTCACCCGAGAGGCTTGTTGCATGTTGTGGGTAACAATCACAATCGTATAGTTACCCCGAAGTTCCATGATTAAATCTTCGATCTTGGCGGTCGATTTGGGGTCCAGGGCAGAGCAGGGTTCGTCCATTAAAAGGATCTCTGGCCCCACGGCCACAGCCCTAGCAATACACAACCGCTGCATCTGTCCTCCTGAAAGTCCTAAGGCCGTTTGGTCGAGCCGGTCTTTGACCTCGTCCCACAAAGCGGCCCGTTTGAGGCTCAACTCGACCACCTCATCGAGTTTGGCTTTGTGATTTTCCCCGGCAATCCTTAGTCCGTAAATTACGTTTTCATAGATCGACTTAGGGAAGGGATTGGACTTTTGGAAGATCATGCCCACCTGTCGGCGAAGCTGAATTGGGTCTTGGTGTTTGTCGTAAATATTAACCCCGCCTTCAAGCTCAATGGTGCCGTTGAGGGAGACGTTGCCCAACAAGTCGTTCATCCGGTTCAAACAACGCAAAAAGGTGGATTTGCCGCAACCTGAAGGGCCAATCAGGGCGGTTACCTGATGTTTGGGAATGTCCATGTCGATATTAAACAGCGCCTGCGCCTCCCCGTAAAAAAGGTTGAGGCCCCGCACGGTCATCACCGAATCGTAGGTAAGGGTATCGTTCATTCTAATCCTTAAAAGGTCCGGCCTGCGTACCGCTTCTTTAAGCGGCTCCGCAAGATGATAGAAGCGGAGGTCATCAACACCACCACGCCCAGAAGCAATAAAGTGGTGACAAACACCATGGGCTTAGCCGCCTCGACGTTGGGCGATTGGAATCCCACATCATAAATATGAAACCCCAAATGCATAAACTTGCGCTCTAGGTGGATAAAAGGAAAACGCCCGTCCACCGGCAAGGTAGGGGCTAATTTGACTACCCCTGTAATCATTAAGGGGGCCACCTCCCCGGCGGCGCGGCTCATAGCCAAGATAAATCCGGTCATAATCCGGGGACCTGCCATAGGCAGAATCACTCGCATCAAGGTTTGGAATTGGGTCGCCCCCAGGGCTAGCGAACCATGCCGAATTTCACCTGGAACCGAGCCCAAGGCCTCTTCAGTGGCCACAATCACCACCGGCACGGTCAAAAGCCCCAAAGTAGAGCTGGCCCAAAGCATTCCACCGGTCCCGAAGACAGGGTTGGGTGCGCGTTCAGGAAAAAACAAGGCGTCGATCCCGCCGCCTACAAAATAGACAAAAAAGGCTAAACCAAAGATACCCCAAACAATCGAAGGGATCCCAGCCAAATTGTTCACTGCGACACGAATCGCTTGGACCAAAAATCCCTTTCGCGCATATTCTCGCAAGTAAACGGCCGCCACTACCCCTAAGGGAAAGGATACAAAACTCATCATAAACACCAACATCACCGTACCCAAAATGGCCGGGAACAGCCCCCCTTCGGTGTTTGACTCACGAGGCTCATCAAAAAAGAGTTCAAAAAGCCGTTTCCCATAAACCGCCAATTTGCCTCCGAGCCCCAATTGATTCGGCTGGAAATAGCGATGGATCAAACCTCTAGGGATCGACTTTTGGCGGTCAGTGGCGTCTTTAAAAATGGCTAGGTGTTCTAACGCGGCTTGGGCCAGTTCGGCTTGAGTGTTTACTAACCCTTCGAAATGTTCTTTTAAAGTCTCGATCTGGGCTTTGAGTGGAAGGGCTGCGGGGTCTTCTGCATTTTTATATTCAATCGCCTGTATTTTAAGCCGCAAGTCTTCCATCTGGTAGGCCAGATCTTTAATCTCTTTGGTTAAAACATGAAGCTTTTCTTGGGCCTCATGGCTGGCTTTATCTAAAGTGGCCAAGCCTTTTTGGCTGGGGTCAAGCGCAGGGCTCTGGGTTTGAACTAAAAACCCGTAAAAGTTCCCGTATTCCTCGCGCTCTAGGGTATAAGCATCTGTTGGATACTCGATTTTTTCGATTTCCGAGTCTGGGATCCATTTAAAATCTAATCCATACAGATCCCGGTTACCGATCTTAAGTTGGTAACGAAGCTTTTTTTTCTCTGGGCCAAAATGTTCGGTTTGGATCAATTCACCCAGATACCTTTGACCTTCGTGAGTAGTAATCAACGCCAAGTCACGTGGCCACAAGGCGGCAGCGCCGTTGGAGACCACCACATACAAAACCGTAAGGGCCATTAAGACAATCACCCCAATGCTGGTCGTAGAAAACCAGACATTGTATTCCCCTTCGCGCCAGAATTTTTTGACCTGTTCCTTACGGAAGGCCTTTTCTGAATCAAAACTCGGCATATTTCTTCCGCAGGCTGTTGCGGAATAGCTCCGCGATGCTGTTGATTAAAAAGGTGAAGCCAAACAGGATCAACGCCGAAAGGAACAAAACCCGGTAAAGCGAGCCACCCACGGGCGCTTCAGGAATCTCGACGGCAATATTCGCCGAAAGGGTTCTCATACCGTTAAAAGCGCTTAGATCAATGATGGGGGTGTTGCCCGTGGCCATCAACACAATCATGGTCTCCCCAATCGCCCGCCCCATACCTAATATGGTCCCCGCAAAAAGCCCTGGGCTTGCCGAAGGCAAAAGCACCTTCCAAGTGGTTTGCCAGCGACTGGCGCCCAAGGCGACCGAGGCGGCCTTTAGGGAGTCAGGAACACTAGAAAGGGCATCGTCGGTCATAGTAAAAATAAAGGGGATCACAATAAATCCCAAGGCGAAAGAGATAACAATGCTGTTTCTTTGATCATAGTTCTTGGTCACATTATCAAAGATCCATTGTTTAAAGTCTCCGTTAAAAAACCAAGACTCCAATAAAGGCTGACACCAAGCAACCAGGAACACGGTAACTAGAAGTATAGGTAAGATTAAGTATAGCTCTTTAGACTGTTCGATTAGCCGAATTTTCAGGTTGATCCGCAATCTGGACCAGAGTAGCAAAAACAGCCCCAAGTTCAGCGGCAAAAGCAGCAAAAAGCTAAAAAAGGCCAGTAGCCAATGGTCGATAATCGGAGCCAACCACAACGCGGCCAGAAAACCGATAATCACACTAGGCACTGCCGCCGTTATCTCGACCGCCGGTTTTACAATTCCCCTAAAACGGCGGCTGCCAAACTGGTTGGTGTAGATCGCGCCAAAAATCGCGATGGGCACTGCGAAACCCATAGCGTAGAGGGTGCCCTTGATCGAGCCAAAGATCAGAGGAACTAAGCTAAATTTAGGTTCAAAATCGTTGGTAGAGGCCGATGATTGCCAAACATAGCTGGGCGCTTGATAGTTCTCGTACCAAACCTTCCCAAAATAGACCTTCCAACTCCCCTCTGGGTGGGGAGCTGTCACCTGCCAAAGCTGCATTTGCCCAGTCTCATCAAGGGCCAAAAGTCCGTTTCCCCTGGCCGAGAAGGCGGAAATTAACAGGTTCTCTTTTTGGTCGAACTGGACCAATTCGCGTTCACTAGTGACATGGTCCAAAGCCATTTTGCCGCCTGCCAAACTAAGTACCGACTTATTTCGCATCGATGGCCAAATATGCTTCACTGGGTCTTTAAACCTGGTCAGTTCATGAATCAGGATCAGCCTTTTTTCCCCGGTCTCACTGCTTTGATTGCCTAAAAACCAAACACTCACCTGCCCCTTAGCATCGCCGACGGCAATCGACTCATCTCCAAAAACCAAGGCCAATGCGGTCAAGGCCCGTTTGTCGCCAAAAGCCAAGCGCACGTCCTTAAGAAACGGTTCGTCGGGATCGGAAAAATCCCAGAGAATCAATTTTCCGGTTTTGGTGGCCAAATAAAGGTTTTTCCCATCGCCGCTGAAGGCCATGGCGCTAATGGGGTCAGCTTCACCTGTCTCTACTTCGGCGGAGTTTTCGGTTTCGGTAGATTCACCTAAAAAATTTTCTTCGATTTTAGTAAAATGCACCTCCACTCGGTTGCCCGGCAACAAGGCCGCCACGGCCATTCCCCCGTTAAATTCCCGAATTTGAGCCGAGATAGGGGGTGCGGAAAAACGGTTGGCTTGGAAGGTTTTGACCACCTCTGTTTGGTGGGCAATGGTTCGGTTGGAATCGAGATCAAAAGAGGGGTTAAAGGAGACCGTAACCAGCGCGACCGTACCGTCGTTATAAGTCAAGGTATGCTGCCCAGAGCCGTAAGTGCTAACCGTTCGCACCTGTCCTTGGTACCCTGCTTGCCAAAGCTCGGTTTTTTCACCTTTAACTAAATCAACAAACTGGAATTCCCCTTGGCCACTAATGGCATAACCCGTTTCTAAATATTCATCCACCCCTAATTCCAGGATTTTTTCCGACGGCAAATCCAGTGGGAACCGGGTCAAAACCTTGGTTTCTGGCGGGTAAAATAGGGGCAAAGTCTCCATCAAGAGCATCACCAGCATGCCAATGACACAAATCAGGATCAAACCGCCGCCCGCAGTGATTCCCCACTTGGCAAGACGATCATTGCGACGATTTCGCTTGAGTACTGCGTTATCCATGTCCCTTTTAAAGTAAAAAAGGCGGCCCTTGGTGCCAAGAGCCGCCTGGGTCGAGGTGGTGTTAACCTATTCCAACATCTTCAGTTGGTCTTGATCCAACTTGGCGGTCAAAGGCAGGTAACCGTCTTTGATCACAATTTCCTGACCTTCTTTGGAGAGCGCGAAGGTGATAAATTCCTTGGTCAACTTATCAACCGGCTTGTTGGGCGCCTTAGCAACGTAGATGTAAAGCATCCGCCCCAAGGGGTATTTGTTTTGCAAAACGTTTTCATAGTTGGGCTCATAAGCGGTTTCACCCATCTTTTTGGCCAACCAGATCGCCTTAACCCCAGAGGTTCTGTAGCCAATTCCCGAATAGCCAATCCCGCCTAAGTCTTCGGTCACGCCCAAAACCACAGAGGCCGAGCCAGGCTGTTCTTTAACGGTCGCCTTGTAGTCCCCTTTGTGAAGGGCTTTTTTCTTAAAGAAGCCGTAGGTGCCCGAAGCGGAGTTACGCCCATAAAGGCTGATCGGTTTGGTCGCCCAAGCGCCTTTAAGGCCCACTTGGCCCCAAGCCTTAATATCGACGGGATGCCCGGCTTTGCGGTTTTCCGAGAAAATCGCGTCCACTTCTTCCAAACTTAAAGACTCAATCGGGTTGTCCTTGTGAACATAGACCGCCAGCGAGTCCAAAGCGACCCCAACGGCGGTGGGCTTGAAACCAAATTTATTTTCAAAGGCTTCGATCTCGCTCGCTTTCATCATCCGCGACATCGGGCCCAACTGCGAGGTGCCTTCGGTCAAAGCTGGGGGAGCGGTGCTGCTGCCTTTGCCTTCGATCTGGATGTTTACGTTCGGATATTGCTTGCGGAAGGATTCCGCCCAATAGGTCATCAGGTTGTTCAAGGTATCCGAACCGATACTGTTCAAGTTACCAGCCACCCCAGAGGTCTTTTTATAAGCGGCGATACTACCGTCCACCTTGAGTTGCGCTAAAGCCGGGGTCGAGCCTAGCACCAGTAGGCCGCCCATCAGGGCTAGGGTCTTCTTACCCATTAAAATAGGATACATCTTTCCTCGCGAATGAGTTAGGTTGTTTGGGTTTTCTGTCCCAACCTAGCTGGCCCATTTCAGGCCGGGGTCCGGTTTTTGTCAAGGATTCGTAAAATCTTCACGTCCAATTTCGCTTTGAAAACAAGATCACCTTAACTGAAGGCCTGTCCCCAATTTGTAAATTAATTGTAAAATCACCTACACCCCTTGGTCGATTGTTTTTTTATGCGGCCTCAGTTAAACCTTAAGGAAACCTAATTTTAGAAGGGCCTCGTGAATCAGCGTTTAGTGGTGGGAATTAGTGGGGCGTCCGGCGTGATCCTGGGGGTGCGGCTCTTAGAGGTGCTCTGCCAAAATCCTCAAATCGAGACCCACCTGATTCTATCCAGCGCGGCAGAGCGGACTTTGGCCCTAGAAGGAGGGCCTAACCCAGAAGCGGTTAAAGCACTAGCGAACTTCACCTACGACCCAACCGATCTTGCGGCAGGGCCTAGTTCGGGGAGTTTTTTAACCATGGGGATGGTGGTGCTGCCTTGCTCGATTAAAAGCCTATCGGCTATTGCCCATAGTTATGCCGACAACCTCTTGGCCCGCGCGGCGGATGTAACCTTAAAGGAACACCGCCCCCTTGTACTTTGCCCTAGGGAGACCCCGCTTCATTTAGGCCATTTGCGCCTACTCACCCAAGTCGCAGAGGCCGGGGCGATGATCTGTCCGCCGATCCCCGCCTATTATCACGGCCCCACGGAAATCGCCCATTTAATCGACCAATCGGTGGGCAAGGTTTTAGACCTCCTCAAAATCGAGCACAACCTTTTTACCCGTTGGGGCACCCCATGAACGGGTTAAAACTAATTGAGGTCGCCAAATCGTTTGGCGAGGTTGAGGTTTTAAAACCAGCCAGTTTGGATCTAGGTGCAGGTCAGTTTTTGGTGTTAGTGGGCCCCTCAGGCTGCGGCAAAACGACGCTGCTTCGCCTGATCGCAGGGCTAGAAGAGGCCAGCGGGGGACAAATTTTTATCGATAACCAAGAGGTAACCCACCTAGAGCCCAGCAGAAGGGGGGTGGCGATGGTGTTTCAAAACTACGCCCTTTATCCCCATATGACCGTAAAGGGTAACCTGGAATACCCCCTCAAAATCGCCAAGCTCGCTACCGCCCAGCGACAAGCCAAAATCGCAGAGGTCGCCCAAATACTTGAGATTGAGCCCTTGCTGAATCGCAAGCCCGCCCAGCTTTCGGGCGGGCAGCGCCAACGGGTGGCCATTGGTCGCGCGCTAGTGCGAGAGCCCAAGATTTTTTTATTTGACGAGCCTTTAAGTAACCTCGACGCCAGACTGCGCGAACAGATGCGCCAAGAGATCGCCCAACTACACCGCCGCTTGGGCAAAACCTCGGTTTATGTCACCCACGATCAAGCAGAGGCTATGACTCTGGCCGATCAGCTAGCTGTGGTCAGCAGTGGGCGGATTTTACAGATGGGCCCACCCTTAGAATTATATAAAAACCCAAATTGCCTGTTTGTGGCCCAATTTTTAGGCCACCCACCCTTGACTCTAATTGAGGGAACCGGTTCGGGGGCGTTGTTTAAGGCGGGGTTTGGTCAGTTGGAGTTTAAAAGCCGCCAATTTAACGGCCCTGTAACCCTAGGCATCCGCCCCGAGGCCAGCCAACTGGGCCCAGGGCCTAGCTTAAATTTTCAGGGGGAAATCGCCTTTTTCGAGCACCTGGGCCGAGAAGCCCATGTAGAGTTAGACTTAGGCGCTGGCCAAAGGCTTAGATTAGTGGTCCCCGATCAGCCCTTATCCGCCGGTCAAAGTTTAAGGGTCAGTGTAAACGAAGAAAAAATCCTCTGTTTTGACCCTAAAACTGGGGCGCGGATTCCTTAAATTGTACCTAGGGGTATGGGCTATATTTCGTATTTAAGGTCGCTTTTGATGACTCAGGGGAATTTACTGCTTTAAATTGTTTTAAATGACCTTTTTAACCTGTTTATTTCGCTTTATTTCCCCCTGCTTTCCTCCCCGGCCCCTAGCGAACCTCCCCCCTACCTAGCCATTCGGGCTAAAAAATAATTAAAATATACCGATCATTAATAAAACAGAGTTGGACCCAAGGTTGCATATACCGGGCGGTACTGTAGCAAACCCTAGCAAGGAGGCAATGATGGGCAAGGCAGAGCGCACCCGGCAATACATTATCGAAAAAGCAGCGCCATTATTTAACCGCAAAGGATATGCGGGCACCAGCATGAGCGACTTAACCCAAGCTTTGGGGATGACCAAGGGCGCGATTTATGGGAATTTTAAGGATAAAGACGAAGTGGCCATCGAGGCCTTTAAATTTAACCTAGCCTTTATTAATCGAAGCTTCGAAAGCGAACAATCTCAATCACCTACTGGCACTGCCAAGCTAATGTCTTACGCAAGAGCCTACCGCAAAATATATAAAGAGGTGTTACTAAACGGCGGTTGCCCGATCCTAAACACCGCCGCCGAGGCCGACGACACCCACCCCAAGTTGCACCACTTAGCCCGCCAAGCGATTATCCAGTGGAAACGCCGGTTGGTCTCCCTGGTGGAAGCTGGAAAAGCAGAAGGGGCCCTGGACGCAGACACCGACGCCCACCGCTTTGCAGAAACAGTTATCGCCCTTTTTGAAGGTGGCGGGGTGATGGCCAAGGTCACGGGCCAAGAGTCCTATATGGAATCCGCCTTGACCGAGATCGAGGAACTGATCGAAGCCATCGAGGCCTGAGTCTATGCGCCCCCGGCCCTTTAAGGTCGGGGCTCTGTCCGGTTTTTCCTTCTCCCTTTTTAGCCAGATTATACGCTTAGGTATTCCCCTTTCGGGTCCTAACGATTTTTTAGGTTATATTTATAACTAGCTGTTTTTGAACGTATATTACACCCTGGCTGCCCATTTATTTACCACTCGGTATATTCGGGCTTAGTGGGCCCCCAGGTAATGTTGAGCCACATAAGAGCCCTTGGACTTAACAAAACCTAGATATTTCTCTTCAAATCCAGCGGGGACTGACTGGGACAGGCTCGGTCGATCCAAGAGGCTTGTGACCCAGCACCGCAACTTAGGCCGGGATTGGAACAGGTCAGGCAGTCCAGCGCGCTGGCAAAGTTCTATTCGCTGTAAAAGAGGCGCAGCACAAAAATCGATTAAGGCGGGCTCTGCCCCATTAAAATAGGGCCCTACACCCAATTGCGCCTCCAACTGGTCCAATCCCCTGCCCAGTTCGGCGTTTTTGGCCTCAAAACCGGTTTGGTCAGGGGCCATCATCTGCCCGTAATTGGCCACAAAAAGGGACGAAACAAACTCGATCCAAGCCCGGTTGACCGCCTTGTCCAGGGGGTCCTTGGGATGGATCGAGGGGGGATAAACCTCGTCCAAATATTCAGCAATCACCGCCGATTCAAAAATCGCCCGCCCCTCGACCTCCAACACCGGCACCTTACCTAAAGGAGAGAGGGCCAAAAACCAGTCCGGCTTGTGGGCTAAGTCAATGTAAGTAATATCAAAATCCACCTGTTTTTCGAGTAACAAAATCACCGAACGCTGCACATAAGGACAAAGCTCAAAGCTGATCAACCGGGGCTTGGCCATAAAATTCCTTGTTTTTTCCTTTTAACCTAGAGCCATTTTTACATCGGTGCAACAAATCATCGAACATAAATCTAGGCTTTTTAGACTTCCCCGACTACAGCCCCGACCAAAAGGGGCCTGTCAAAATAACCCTTCTCATCCAAATGTTAGCCAAAAAAAAGGGGGCCCTCAAGGCCCCCCGTTTTAACTAGCTAAATCAAACCCACCAAACCGTTTAGAACCCCCTTACCTTGGTCAGGGCGCGGTCAGCGGCGGCGCGGACTAGGTCGTCTTGGTCTTTGGCGGCCTTTTCTAGGGCGGGGATGGCCCGCTTGGATTTAATGTCGCCTAAGGCGCGGCAGAGGAGTTCTTTGCCTTTGGCTTTTTCGGGACTGTCGGCCCTTTCCGTTAACCCAGCGATGGCGGCATCAACAGCTAACCCACCGAGCTTAACCAAGCCTTCAGCGACCATTTCGCCCACTTCGGGATCATCGATCTGACCAACCAACAATTCGCCTACCTTAGGGCTTTTGAGTTCGACCATGATGGCAAACTTCTCTTCGTTTTCGAGGGCCGACTTGCCGGCTAAACTCTTAGCCAAGGAAGGGGCCACCGTGGGGCCAACCTGGAGCAACATAGCCCGGAAAGCCTTCTTGTTGCCCGCTTGGTCGTAGGCGGTGACTAGGTGATCAATCGCGCCGGGTCCGATTCCCCTAAATGCGGCGGCAATCAGATCGAAGGTTTCCGACTGGGCGTTGGCGACCAAATCGGCCAAACCTGCACCCGCTCCGGAACTACCGGTCTTACCAACCGCCTTTAAGGCCGCAGCAACCACCCTTGGTTCTTTATCGCGAAACAAAGGGACTAAGGCCATTCCGCCCCGTTCCCCGCCAATCTCACCGATCAAATTGGCCGCCTCGATGCGAGTATCTTCGTTGCCTGAGGACAAGTTGTCGATGGCGATGTTGAGTGCTTTTTCTTTATCCCCTTTTTGCAAGGCGTCCTTTGCGTCGCTCAAACTGGAGGTACAACCAGCCATTACGATCAGCAACAGGACACCCAAAAGGGGCAAAGCCCAACGTTTAAAGTTTTTCATAGTTTTCCCTATTCAGGCTGCGCAACAAACACCAGATCACGGACCTTGGGGGCCACAATTGGCTCCTCAAACTTGATCTTTTCGCCGTCCATTACCTCCATGACCTTGTCCGCCAAGGAACTAGGCTTACCCAAGAACCGAACGTAAACAATCGAGATGGGCACTTCTAACTGGCTCAACTCGTTGTTATAGTCGATATAGCGGAAGTTATCGCTGTTTTCGCGTTTGATGGCGTTGCGCAGGCCGCGAGCCTTGGCTGAATCAAACCCTTGGAATACCAAGTCGTAAGCCAACATTTTGCCCCCACCAGCGTCGATACTGGACATTTCTTTAACTACTTGGGGGATAAACTCGTCCGAGATTGAGTCGGCGGCGTCTTTGACTAAAGCCCCTAACATCATGGCGTCGTCAGTGCTTCCGCTACCACGGCGAGCGACCGGGATTTGGCTGGTGGCAAAGGCCCCGCCAGTGGGGCTAGAGATGTTAACCGCCGAAACCATCACGTTCATACCCATGTTTTCGCCGGTTTTTGAAACCGACTGCACGTTGATTTCAACCACCACACGGGCTAACTGTTTAAGCAGGGTCATACCGCCTTTATAGTAGGCGTCAGCGTCGGCGGCGGCACTGCTAGCGCCGTCTTTCGAGCCTTGCATCATTTCGACAAACTGCTCTTTAGAAAGCTTGCGATATTCAGCACTACGTTTGTCGTCGGCAGCGAAGCTGGTCACGGCGACCCGGTAGTCCATAGCCCGCAAACCCTTTTGGTTTAACTTGGTTTGCACCTGTTTGTTTAAAGATTCTTCAATGTCTTTAAACTGAAAGTTGAACTTAGAGAGGTCCAAGTCTTTATTACTGGTAATCACGGTGATCAAGGTCGATAGGCTGGTGTCGATCAACCGCAAATCTTTTTGCAGCGCTACCAAAACCTTTTGGCGGCTAACCTTGAAACTGCCGTGGACCCCATAAAATTGATCAAGAAGGATCTTCTTTTCGTCCATCACCTCTTGATCAACAATGTAATTGTCGATGTTTTTAGAGAAGTAATTATCCACTTCGGCAAAGCTTTTATTATAAAGCTCTGGGGTGGTTAATTCCTGAACCATCTCGTCCACCGCCAACTTGGCAGCCGACTGCATGGCCATCTCCCGGGCAGCACGAAGGTTGTTTTCTTTGATATATGCTTTGGCTTTGACGTTGATCACTCGAACATCGGGACTGTCTTCTTTGAGGTTAGTCCGGCCAGTCAAATCGGCCAGAGTTAAAAAGCCAGACAGTTTGGGCTTTTCGGCTCCACCACAGCCAGCAAATAAGAGGCCGACCAAAACCAAGAAAAGCAGGGGCTTGAATACCTTCATTTTTTACACTCCGTGAGGATTGAGAAGTTCGAAATGGGGTCATTATCCCACGAAAGGGGTTTAAAAAAAAGCCTAAAATCTGGATTTTGCTCTAGGCTAGCCAATTTGGCCCCATTTTGACCCACTTTGACCTGAACTAGCCCTGGAATCAACTAGGACCGCATCAAAATCCCCTTTTTTTTTGGACGCCCTCGGAAGCTCGGTTTTGTTTAGTTATCAAAATAGACCTAAACAGCCTTCCCACAATGGTTTAGAGCCATTAGAGGGCTGGTGGGTAATTTTTTTTTTAAATCAGGCCTTGGTTATTTTGTACAGTTTGGTATATACAAGGCCAGCGCCAGATTATCGGCCCGATGGAGGGCCCGCCTTGGACAAATTTGGAGGCACGATTCCAGATTTGGTCGAGGCGGGCCTTGTTGCTTTAATGAACCTTAAAACCAACCGACCCACGGCGGACCCGCCGGTTATAATCCATTAAGCTGTCTCCATAGCCGTCAAAAGCCGAAAGATAGAGTTCCAACGTTGAGTCCAATTCTGGAAACAAAGCGTTTATATCTAAGCTTGCGTCTAATCCCAAACTAGTTGTTTCGCTTATATATCCTTGGCGCAGCAATCCCCCAAACCGCCAGCCCCTTAATTCAAAACTAATCCCCAGCTCCCCGTTGCCTAGGTAATCCCTAATATCTGGGTTGTCTTGGTAAAAGGATATCTGACTATTTTCTTTGCGATCGGTCACCACCCAAGCCTTGGCTGAGGCCCCCCATCCTGAATCAAAAGCCCAGCGCCCAAAAAGGTAGGAGCGGTTCCAACTGCGCGACTGGTTGTGCGCCTGCCCCAAGGCGTTATAGCGCACGCCTTCCCCGTTGGATTCGTGCTCGTTAAGCCCTAAGCGGCTTTCAGCCATCCCCCAAAGGTCCCTAAAACGGAGGAATAGTTCTGGGTTAAAAACCAAGGTGCGGAAAGTGCGGGAGTTTTGCTGGTCAAAAAATTGCCAAAATGTTTTTTGTGAATACGCAAAGTGAAGCGGGCCCCAGAGGGGTTTTTGGACACTGAATTGGAAGATTATCTCTTGATTTTGGTAAGGCCCCAATTCCCCCAGAGCCTCTGTCCACACAAGGTAGTTAGGCTTGTAGAGAGTAAGGTCGCTTAAAAAGCCTTGATTTTGGGCTTGGGCGTTTGAGGCGCCTAAACCCAAAACAAATAGGAGGAGGACAAGACGGCCCCAACCTTTTAACAGACTTGCGGCCACAAGAAAGCAACTAGCCTAAATCAGGCGTGCAAGACAAAGCGGGTTGGGCTTTAATCCCTGCTTTTAGCCGCTCTAGAACTTGGACGGCGTCTGCTTGATCCACAAAAAGGCTACCAAAGTTTTTCTGGGTCATTTGAGCAAATTGCGCCTTCGAAGACTGGCAGCCCATCAGGCCAGCCAAGGTTTCTAGGTGTAGGCCTTTGCCTTGCGCCGCTTCTTCGGTGAGGCTATCATAGTTCGAGGCAATAAACTCGGACCGTTCTTGATCAATCGCTACCATCCCTTTACAGCCCGAGGTCCCAGAGGTTACACCCAAGGTATAGGTTGGCATTGAGGTAAAGAAGTTAACCAAAATATTGATGGTGCTGTTTTTAATGGCCAAAGAAGGCAAACCACAGCTGCCCGGATCGTTGGCCAAAGCGGTTTGACTCAAGGTAAAGCTAGCAGATAAAGCCAGTAAAGCTAGGGTAAACTTTTTCATATCGCCTCTTTATTCAAAGGATTAGGCATTCGAATGCAAAGGAGACACTACGCCAAAACTATGGGACTGGCAAGATTTTTTTGGGTTTTGTTCTCCCTAGCCAACCTTTCTTTTCCCCTACAAGCCGCCCCCCTAAAGACTTTGGCCCAGGACCCCTATTGGCACAAATTGCTACATTACCGCCCCCAAGGGGGTGGATATTTAAGCCCTATTGGGTCAAAAGACTTTTTTTTAAGCCCCCAGGGCCCAATCTCGCCAGAAGCTGAGTTAGCGTCTAACCTGACCGCCTTTACCACAAAGCCCAACCTTCAGTGCCAATTCCCGGCTAGAGCCCGCTGGCTTAAAAAACAGCTCCCCGATTTAAGTTGGGGCCAGCCTGAATGCCCCTTGCTTGACCAGTGGCTAGCCCATTATCGGCCCCAAAAACTTAGCCTGATCTATGCGGCCAGTTTTATGGGCAATCCAGGCAGCGCCTTTGGGCACCTCTTTTTAAAACTGGACCAAGGCCAGGATTCGCTTAACGATCCGGTGGTCCAATTTGCCGCGCGCACGGGCGACGCCGCCGGATTTGAATACCTATATTTAGGCGTTTTTGGCGGGTTTGACGGATTTTATTCGTTAGAACCTTTACACCAGATGTTAAAATCCAACCTCGAACTCGACGACCGGGACCTCTACGAATACCCAATCGACCTGGACCCGGCGGCAGTAGAGGTGATTATGTTACACCTATATGAGTTACAAGAACGCCCGATTGCCTATTATTTTTTTTTAGAAAATTGTGGTTACCGCCTTTTAGAATTAATCGAACTCGGGTTTGACGGTTCCGAGCCATTTGAGAAAAGCCGCCTTCTTCCCTACTCAATCCCCACCGATGCCGCTAAAGAATTAATAAACAAGTTGGATCTAACCGGCAAACACCAGTTTTACCCCTCTCGCAGTCGCCGTTTTTACGCGCTCCTGGCCCAATTAGACGCGCCCGAAAAAAAGGCCTTAGACGCCCTTTTAGCAACCACGCAAAACCTAGACCAGCCCCATTTTACTAACCTCTCTGCCCCTTCCAAGGCCCGGGTTTTAGACGAAGCCAACCATTACCAAAGGATTAAGCTCAACTCTAGGTTAGGCCAATTTGAAGCAGTCGATTGGTGGTTAGGGATCAAGGAGGCACAGAATCAAATCCGCCAAGAGCGCTTAAAATTGCTTTCCGTGCGGGCAAGCCTGGGGGAATTTCCAGAGGCAGATCCCGCCCTACCTCCAGGGATCGAAGCTGCCCATGGGTCGGCTCGGATAGGTTTTGGAGGTTTTGCCCAGGATCAACGCCAAGGAACCTTACTTTACGGCTGGCTGGCCTATCACGACCTCCTTTCCAGGCCCACTGGATACTTGCCTTATACTGAATTAAAGGTCTTTGATTTCAAATTGGAGCAGACCCAAAATCAGATACGCTTAACCCACTTGAAATTGATCGAGGTCTTGGACCTGACCCCTAGAGACCGCTATTTTAAACCTTGGGCTTGGCGGCTGTTTTTAGGCTGGCAAACCCAGGATCCCTTAAAGCCGCCGGTCTTCCAAGGATTGGGGCAGATGGGATTAAGTAGCAATATAACCCCATCGGTTTTAGTTTACGGACTAGCAGGCCCTGGCTTTTGGGAACAAGGTTTTTATATAGAGGGGCGCGGGGGCTTTGTTTGGCAAGGCGGCGAGACTTGGGCCCTGCAAGGCTACGCGCAAAGCGGCAGTGGGCCTCAACAAAGTGGGTGGGTTGAGGCGCGATTCTACTTAGGGCAAGCTTGGGAAACCTACCTCGGCTGGAACCCTGCACCCCAAACCCGCTTTGAATCGGGGCTTTCGCTTAGTTTTTAAACCCACCCCTGGCCCCTGCCTTGAAGGTTAATTATTTTTCATCCTCCATTTTTTTTTTGCCACTCTTTAGTGATTAACGATATTTAAAGGTATAAACAAATCACCTGCGGCTTCTAAACGGCCCTTTAGCCTTACTCGCCTGGAATACATGTTAAAAAAAATACAACTCTGGGGTTTGGGGCTCTTAGCCCTGATTTTGGCTCCAAACCTTCAGGCAGGGGATTTTAAGGCCATGGGGGGGCTCACGTTTACTACTCAGTCGATCCCCCTGATGGGCTATAGTGCTGCCAGTGGATACAAGACCGACGGTCTCGACCTTTGGATCGGTCAGCCCTTTAGTCAAGAGGTGGACCTCGTTTATCACAACCTAAGTGGCAAAGACACCACAAGCCTTTCAGGCAATTCGGGCGAGTCCCAGATTGGCTTGACCTCTTGGGAATTAAACTACTTTATTTTAACCGGGCTCCTCGGGTTCGAGTTTGGCCCTGGGATCGGCTATGGAGTTTCATCCACAACCGAAAGCAACAATGGCACCGACAGCAGTCCGTTTCTAACAGGCACCGACATTCACTATGGGGTATTGCTCCTTAGACTGGGCATGTCCTTTTCCTTGTTTACCTGCGATGCCAATCTCAGTTCGTTTGGTGGCCTAATCGGAGGGAGCCTGTTATGCGGCATCGAATTTTAGTTCTAGTCCTCTTTGGGCTAGTGGCCCTATCAGGCTGTAAAGAGATTCCCGGTTTGATTAGTCACAATATTGATTTAAACGGGGCGCAGCATGGCAAAAAGTTATACCGCGAAGCCAAGGACTGTTCTGCTTGTCATGGGATTAACCTAAACGGACAGGCCGGAATTCCCGGTTGCTACAGCTGCCATGGGGTTATGTGGAACAACGCAGACCATAAAGTGGTGATCAACGGCTCCAAGCACAAGGCAGGCTATATGAACGCCACCGTCAATTGCGCTGAATGCCACGGCGGCAGTAGTCTAAAAAAGGAAAACATCCACGGGAAAAAACGGCCTGGTTGTTATGACTGCCATGACGACAAATGGACCGGCCTGTTAATCCATTCGATCGACAAAGGCGGCAAATTGCATGGCGTTGGTTACACCACTCCGTCTGCAACCGGATGTGATGCCTGCCATGGCTCTGACCTCAAAGGTGGGGTCACCGCACCTAGTTGTTACCAATGCCACGGCGCCCGATGGGATTTGGGCAGTTATTCCCATTCTGTTTCAAAAGGCAACAAAATGCACGGCCCCGAGCTTCAAAGCCCGGTAGGCACTTGTGACAGTTGCCACGGTTCCGACCTTAAAGGAGCTACGGGCACGGGCAAAGGGGCTAGCTGTTATAGCTGCCATAACGCTTGGTGGAAGATAAACGAATATCCCCACACCAAAGACCAACATGGCGTCGCCCATGGTTCTAACCTTAACAACCCCGTAGGAGCCTGTGACACCTGCCACGGAACCGATCTTCGAGGTAGCGAAAACGGCAAAAGTTGCTATCAATGCCATGGCAAAAAGTGGTAACCCTCTAAGAAAAGGGGGTCAGCGTTGGTTTAAAACTGGTCCTTTTCCCCCTAGCCTTTTCGTTAAGGGTCTCTTGAGCGGCTCTTAGGTTGCCAGTTCTGGGCTCATGCTCTAGAATTGCAGCTTAACCCTCGAAGGAGTTTTAAGTTAATGGACCGACTTATTCAAACCGCCCGAATCCTTAGTGGGTGGACCATTGCCTTTATTTTATCGCTCCATTTAGCCGCCCATAGTGCCGGGATCTTTGGCCTTGAAGCCATGGAAACCGTGGGAGAAGCCTTCGAGGAGGTCGTTCGCTCCCCTTTAAGCACCTGGATTCTGCCGTTGGCGCTTTGTATCCATTTTGTCTGCGCCTTTAACGCTCTGCTTCGCCGCTATTCGTTCCGTAGTTTTACGGTTTATCAATGGAGCCAATATGTAAGCGGGTTTTTGCTGCCCCTATTTCTGATTGGCCACTTTGCCACCATTGGAATCAGTCGGTGGGTTTTGGGGATGGATATTGATTATGAATTGGTGTTTTTAGAGTTTTGGGGGGTGCCCATAGACACCCTGTTTTTAGTCTCCCTGCTTGCCTTGGCCGGGGTTCATGTGGGTCTGGGAATCTGGTTTTATTTGCAATCAAAAGAATGGTTTGTTTTTTATAAAACCTATATCTTGTTTATCCTGGTCTTGACTCCCCTACTGGCTTTATTAGGGGTCATCGCCGGTGGACGTGAAGCATCCCAGCGCGAACACAACCTGCCCAATTGGGCAGAGCAGGTGCGCAGCGAGGCGCACTATAGCCAGGACTGGGAAGAAACCCGTGAAATAGGCAGTGGGTTGGCGATTGCGGGGTACTTGAGTATCTTAGGATTGGTGCTTAGCATCCGGTGGGTTGTAGGCAGAAGAGCCCAAAAGCAGAGTATAACCGTAAGTTATCCCGATGGGCAAAAGGTTTCAATGACCAAGGGAAGCACCCTGCTCGAAGCCAGCAACCTGGCGCATATCGCCCACGCCCAACTCTGCCAAGGCCATGGCCGCTGTTCGACCTGTCGGGTTTATGTAGCCGAAGGAGAAGAGTTGCTTGAGCCGATGGATGAGGCAGAACGGGCGGTACTCAGCCGCTTTCGCTCTAACACTAACATCCGGCTTGCTTGCCAAGCCCGCGCCTTGGGGAACTGCCGCATCGACCTGTTAATTTCACCCGAATTAGCTTCAGTGCAAGCAAGCGGAGGGAAACAACGCTTTATAAGTGAAGAAAAGGAGATTATTGTCCTTTTTTCGGATATCCGGGGCTTCACCCAATTCTCTGAACACCGCTTGCCCTACGACGTAGTTTTTATTTTAAACCGCTATTTCCAAGAGATGGGCCGGGTGATAGAGAAACACGGCGGTTATCTGGACAAGTTTATTGGAGATGGGACCATGGCTATTTTTGGGTTAAGTGATGGGATGGAAAAAGGGGCGAACCAAGCGTTAAAAGCGACCGAACAAATGGCCGAAACCCTTCACAAATTAAATAGCGAATTAACCAGCGACCTAGCCGAACCCTTAAAAATTGGGGTCGGGGTGCATGCAGGCAAGGCGATTGTCGGGGAGATGGGCTATAAAAGCGCCCTGACCTTGACCGCCATTGGCGACACAGTAAACACCGCCAGCCGCTTAGAGGCGATGACTAAAGAGGTAGGCTGTTTTATGATATGCTCGGACCTAGTCGCACAACTAGCCGGGCTCGATTGTAGTCATCTCACTTCTGGGGAGTTGCTGCTTCGCGGTAAATCGACCCCACTCAAGGTTTGGTACACCCCCTACCCAGCCCCCCGTTGATGTAGCCAAAGCCCCTATAATTATTTTCTTTTGCTCTTTATAGCAAATCAGGCGGGCTGCGAGTGCTATGGTGGACCCCAGAGTCTGGACAACTTGTTAAGATAGAGCCAAACCAGAGGATGGAGATTCATAAAAAGGCAAAAGTTCAGCAAGGAATTCAAGGCAAAGGTGGCTTTAGAGGCGATCAAAGGGCAACGGACGGTCAACGAAATTGCCTCGGAGGTT
>Ga0208246_1000324_pt1 | contig 41189 bp, 31 predicted proteins | sample RifOxyD2_FD_184039 | JGI IMG/M metagenome (GOLD analysis project Ga0208246, IMG submission 184039) | Soil microbial communities from Rifle, Colorado - Rifle Oxygen_injection D2 (SPAdes) | ecosystem: Environmental > Terrestrial > Deep subsurface > Rock core/Sediment | place: Rifle, Colorado... | reverse complement strand
TCTCGCTTGCTTATCATTATTATGCCCCTTGCTACCATAATGCCCTCCTGGTTACAGGCATTATACCATAGCTATTTCAGGACATTTCTACTTTGGTCATACAAGACATTATCATTTTGGCGGGACACCATTTTTTATTACATTAATGCTTATAAAGTCAGGATTTATGGTCACGCCTTCGCCAGGGCTACGGCGGATTGACACTCCGAAGAATTTTTTATTTTCTATGCTATCAGATACAAATCTTATATAAAATTAGATGAGTTTGTGAACTTATTGTGAAGGAGTATCAAGAAATTTCTGAAGGTAAACACAGCTTCTGTAGGAAGGATTTTCTTTGTTCTTCTGAAAAATTTTTCAATAGTTTTTTAAGACGAGTTCTTAAGGGTTCATTTTTAGCTAAAATTGCGGAAATATTTAGATTATTATTAATATATTTTAGAACACCCCTTTTCTTTAATTCTTTTAATATTTCTTTTGTATTTTTTTCTTCCAGCGATTTTATAAATTCATCTCTGATTCTCGGCGCGGAAACTAATGATAAAAGATTTTTTTTTATTGCGGACGTAAGCCATTTTTCAGTATTTTTTTCTATTTTGAAACCAAAACGGTATGAATATCTGATGGCTCTTAATATTCTGGTAGGATCGTCAATAAAACTTTTTTTGTGAAGTACGCGGATTAACTTATTTTTTATATCGTTTAATCCCCCGCACGGATCTATAACATCAGTAACGGGTAATGGGTAATGGGTAACGGGGATTGCCATGGCATTTATTGTGAAATCGCGGCGGAAGAGATCTTTTTTTAATACTGAAAGAGAAACAACTGGCATAGAGGCAGGTGTTGGATATTTTTCTGTCCTTGCTGTTGCGAAATCTATTACAAATCCATTTTTAAGTTTTAGGGAAGCAGTGAAGAATTTTTTATAAACTGTAAGTTTACCGCCAAGTTTTTGGTAAAAGTGATTAGCTACTACAATTGCGTTACCTTCAACAACAAAATCTAAATCTATACTTTTAAGTCCTAATATGTTATCTCTGACAAATCCACCAACGGCATATATTTTACAGTTTAGTTGTTTTTCTGTATTTTTTGCAAACTTAATTATATCAGGGATTTTATAAAGTTCCATAAAACGTTTAAACCGATGACAAGGATGGCGGAACCAATCATTGAACCTATGCTTAGAAATATATATGATTTTTTTCTGTTAAGATGCATTAAATGACTTACAAGTACCGCTGAATACATTCCACCTACATAAACAGGCAGTGCTGCTAATATTGTTATACCCAAATAACCCATTCTTCTGACTTTTTTTACAACGTTAGTTTTTTCAACCTCATCTTGCGTCGGGAATCTTTTTGAAATAAGTTTCCCTATTTTTTTGTTTACTCCGGCTCCTTCAAGTATATAAAAATATAAAAACATCTGTATTATATCACCTGCTAAGGCTATGAGGAATGCTCCCCACCAGCCTATTCCGGCTATAATGCTTATGGGAACAACTAAAAATCTATTAAAAAAATAATGCAATAAGTTTATGAGAAAAGCAAGTTCAATCATAATTTAAAAACTTTGTTTGTACCGTGTTTCTTCAAGCCGTTTTCTTGCTTCTTCTTCGGAAATAAAAGAAATGTTTTTTATTGAGACCGAAATAAGAGAAGCTACTGAAGATAATAATATTAAATCATTCATATCAAACGCATTGCATTGTTTGCTGGCAAATAATACAAAACCGAGAAATTTTTCTTCAAAATAAAAAGCCGATACTATTATGGACTTTCCGGAGATAAAATTATTTTTAAAATCTTTCTCTTCGTTTATAATTATTTCTTTGTCTGAAGCAATTTTTATAACGAACGGATCGGTTTTTAGTAATATATCAATAGGCGGTTCTATATCTATTGAGGAATGGATATCAAATTCATCGGTAAATTCGTTATAAATTGCAATCAGACCTTTATTAGCTTTTTTAAAATGTTTTGAAACTTTTAAAAAAGTGTCCATTGTCATTTGTTTAAGATTCCTCGAACTCGCTATTATTTTTCCTGTATCATAAAGCAATGCTAAATGGCTGTTGGTTGCTGAAAGACGGTTTAAAGTTGTCGACATAATAGAAGATAAAAGTTTCATACCGGCATTCAAATTGTCCGATAATAAATCTAAAAAATCTTTCTTCTTTATTTCTAGCAGAGTAACATCCTCAATAGCTTTAACAGATGCCATTCTCGGTTTGGATTCAAACAGTGACATTTCGCCAAAATAATCTCCTTCGGTCAAAATTGCGAGTATTTTAATCTCTTCTCCGGTTAACCGTTTAAATACTTCCACCTTGCCGCCGGCTATCAAACAAAACACATCTGCCGGAGTTGCCTCCTCGAAAATAATCGTATCTTTTGTTATTTTTCTTTCTTTGATAATATTTGATATATTTTTTAAAGCTTTATCAGGCAAACCTTTAAAAATCTCTATTTCTTTTAAGTTCATTCGGGTCCTCCTGTTTTTTAGCATAATCAGACGATTGTATCTGTATTTTTAAATCTGACGGATTGTTACTTGTCGCAAGTGCATCTTCTATAGAAATTACCCCGCTTTTATAGAGTGCCAAAAGTGATTGATTGAAAGACTGGGTTTTGTAAAATGAAGAGCTATCTTCTATTGCTTTTGATATTTGTCCGGTTTTTGATTCAGCAATAAGAGATTTTATGAAAGGTGTATTTATCATAACTTCCATAGCTGCAACCATCCCTTTTCCGTCTTTTCTTTTTACGAGCCGCTGCGCAATAACGGCTTTAAGAAAAAGCGAAAGCTGGAATCTTATCTGTATCTGCTGGTCAGCTGTAAAAGTATCAATAATTCTGTCTATTGTTTGTTTTGTATCATTTGTATGAAGTGTTGAAATAACAAGATGTCCTGTTTCAGCGGCAGTCAAAGCGGTTGAAATCGTTTCGGGATCGCGCATTTCACCGACTAATATTATATCAGGATCTTGTCGTAATGCGGATTTAAGAGCCGTTGAAAAAGTATTTGTATCCATGCCGATTTCTCTCTGATTTATTATTGATTTCTTATCGGTATGAACGAACTCAATAGGATCTTCAATCGTTATAATATTTTCCTTAAAATTTTCATTAAGGTGATTTATCATTGCTGCCATAGTCGTGGATTTTCCGGAACCCGTAGGGCCTGTAACAAGTACCAGTCCTTGTTCGGCGGAAACAATTTCTTTCAGAACTGCCGGAAGATTTAGTTCATCTATAGATGGAATTTTTGCAGGAATTGTTCTAAAAACAACACCATAGTTTCCCTTCTGAAAAAAAAGAGCGCCTCTGAACCTTGCAATTCCAGGTAACTCACATGCGAAATCAAACTCCTTGTGTTCCTGTAATTTTTTATCTTCTCCAAAACCGATATATTTAGAGATAAGCTGTTTGATTTTTTCAGAAGTAAGTTTTATATCATCTATAAGAGGGTCTATTTCTCCGTTGATTCTAACCATAGGCGGTAACCCGGCTTTTAAATGCAAATCTGTCCCTTTTTTTTCAACCATCATTTTGAGCAATTCTTCGATTTCCATTTATAACTTACCTCCCATAAATTGCAGCTTTTACCATTTCGGGATTATGTGCTTTAGCTAGAGCATCTTCAATTTTAATTTGATTATCTCTTACCAGTCCTGCAAGAGCTTTATCCAATGAGACCATGCCTGATTTACTTCCTACTTCAATTGTCTGGTACAACTGATGTGTTTTACCTTCTCGGATTAGATTGGCGATAGCCGGAGTTGCAATCATAATCTCCCTTGCTGCTACTCTTGTGGAACCGTCTACGCTTGGTATCAATGTCTGTGATATGACCGCCTGGATAGATGTTGAAAGCTGCATTCTTACCTGTTGTTGCTGATGTGGCGGAAAAACGTCGATAATCCTGTCTATTGTCGATGGCGCATCTGTTGTATGTAACGTGGCAAAAACAAGATGTCCGGTTTCAGCGATAGTTATTGCAGCACCTATAGTTTCAAGGTCCCTCATTTCTCCAACTAAAACGATATCAGGGTCTTCCCGCAGAGCATGTTTTAATGCAGATGTAAAAGATAGTGTATGTTGTCCGACCTCTCTTTGGGTAACAACGCAGCTTTTTGATTCATAAACAAATTCAATAGGGTCTTCAACTGTAAGAATATGGTCTTTTCTGGTTGTATTAACTATATCCATTAAACAGGCAAGCGTTGTCGATTTTCCGCTTCCGGTTGGACCTGTAACAAGAACAAGTCCTCTTGGTAACTGAGCCAATTCAGTTATAGTAGGTGAAAACTTAAGTTGTTCAGGTGTAGGTATTTTGGAAGAAATAATACGAAGAACCGCTCCTATTCCGTTTCTGTGCATCAAGACATTTACTCTAAATCTTGATACATTAGGTAGGTTAAAAGAACAATCCAATTCCAATTCTTCTTCAAATTTCTTTTTCTGTTCATCATAAAGCATCGAATAAATCAGTCTTTTTGATTCTTCAGGAGTAATTATTTCGGTAAAACCTTCGAGTGATTTCATTTCGCCGATATGTCTGCACATTGGTGGTTTGTCTACAACGATATGAATGTCTGATGCGCCAATCTTAACCGCTTTAGTCAAGATATCGAAAATTTCCATAATAAAATCTCCTTTAAGTATGTTCTCATGATGAACTTACCAATTCCTCAGCCGATGGATTAGAAATGAACATTTTGTTTTACTTCTTTGCTTCTTTTAGTTTTTCAATAGAAACTTTTTTCATAATATCACCGATTTCTATTTTGTGAACAACATCCATGCCTTCGATAACCTGTCCAAAAACGGTATATTTACCGTCTAAAAATGGTTGAGGCCCCAGACAAATATAAAACTGGCAACCTGCTGAGTCCGGATCTTGAGATCTTGCCATAGCAACAGTACCGTCAAGATGCTGTTTTTTATTAAATTCGGCTTTTATCTTATATCCTGGGTCACCTGTCCCGTTACCTTTCGGGCATCCGCCCTGAATTACAAATCCAGGAACCACTCTGTGGAATTTTAATCCATTATAAAATTTTGCATTTGCGAGTTTTTTAAAATTGGCCACTGTGTTTGGTGCATCCTTATCATAAAATTCAAATTTTATAACACCCTTATTCGTTTCAATAACTGCTATTTCTTTCACTTGTTTTTTCTCCTTTTTCTGCTTTTTAGTCTGTATAGGTTGTTTTTCTTCACTATAAAAATATCTGGAATTTAAAAACATAAAACAGAAAATAAATAAAAAAAATCCAAAAATCCGAAATCTGTAGTTTGTAATCTGTAATTTCTTCATAAGTCTTCCTCCTTTTTTAGAAATTCCAACACCTCATCTAACCCGAAAAAAACCTCAACTTTATAATCAAGAAATATTTTTTTCTCTGCTTTCTGGTTAACCAGTTCACAATCTTCCTTTGCCTTCTGCGTTAATTTTGTTTTATCTTCGGGACAATCATGATTATATATATAGAAAAGATATTTCTTTTTTTCGTCGTGATACAAAATAAACGTCTCAAAATAAAAGAAAATACCGCAAAAAGGGCAAACAACCACGTTTAATAACCCGTTAAACAGAGTTTCTTTTAAATCCGGGTCTCTGGTTACATTTATCGAACTCCAGATATCCCATTCAAACTCGTGGCCGCATTCGCAAGTTACAATTTGTTTTTGACTAAACGACATTGTAAAATTATACTAAAAAAATAAAAAAATGTAAAATAAAAAAGCAAAGATAAAAGATTATAGAGTAGTGATTTAATCAATAAATAATATTAAAAAACTCTTTTAAGTTTTGTCGCGCGGTTTTATCTCCTAAATCTGCGGCTTTTTGCCAGTCAGAAATACATAAATTGTATAACCTTTTTCCATAATAAGCATTTCCGCGATTAAAGTATGCTTCTGAATAATCCGGATTTATCCGTATAGCTTCTCTAAATTCTTCCTTTGCTTCGTCATATCGCTTTAAGTCGTACAATAAAGCTCCAAGATTGTTGTGCGTTTCTGCAAAATCCGGATTTAATTTAAGTGCTCTTTTGTATTCTTTTATTGCTAAGTCATATTTTTGTTGATAGTAATATACTTTACCAAGAGAATTATGTACTTTTTCAAATTTAGGAGTAATTTCTATACATTTATTGAAATCAGAAACGGCATTTTGATAATCTTTCATTTGTAAATAGGCATCCCCCCGTTTAAAATAAACGCCGGCATTCTCAGGATAAAATTCAATAACCCTGTTAAAATCAGCAATGGCTTTAAAGGAATCTTTATTTAGACTATAAGCCGCTCCGCGGTAATAATATGCTTTGATGTAATTATTATCAAGTTTAATTGCGGTATCGAAATCGATAATCGCTTCTTTATACCTGTTTTTGTAAAGATAGAAAGTGGCACGAGTAAAATAATCCTTTTTATCATAAATAGCTGCAGATGTCTTTTTATATTCATTATTATTCTTTTTTAAAACTGATACTTTATCAAAACAAGCAATCATTTCATCATTCTTTTTTAATTTACATAATGCCCAGCCTTTAGATTCCCAAGCAGTAATAAATTTTGGGTTTATTTTAATTGCATTATCAAATGCTACGACAGCATTTGCGAAATCATACGATCCATAAAGTTCTTCACCTTTTTTATACCAAGCCTCCGCCGATACGGGTAAGGATTTGTTTTGTTCTGTTATGCCAGATTCTTTCTTATTGTAGAATTTCAAGTTAGGCGAGTATTTCAACAATATTTTTTGCTTCATTGAGGATTGGAATTTATCATCTGTATAAACGGTCAAAAGCCCCCATTTTTTAGGAGACCAACTTTTATTTAATGTCACCCCGGGTATATCTCCTGCTACTTTCCATCCGGGAAAATAATTAAGATTGACCGGTATTACTAAATTTTTCTTTTGTACATTTAATATTTCGACTGATATGCTCGATGGTGAAATCCATTCAATTTTTATATTTGGATTACTGTTAAATAAATCAACCCGTCCGTTTTTTACCGAAGAATGTCTCAGAAAACCAAACTCATCATAACCTAAAATACTATCATAGAATCGCAAAACACCTTTATTATCTTGAAGATATGTAGACATAATATCACCTTCAAAACCCACGTTATCTTTGTTGAATCCGCTCCACTCAGGTCCTGCGTTGTGTTCGAAATAATTTTTTTTATTAAAATACGCCTTGTTTCTAAGCGGACAAAAGGCTTGGATATAATCTAAATTTGGCTTACTTATTCTGAAGTAATCCCAAAATATAAACATACAAATACCTATAAATATTAGATTTGTTTTCTTTTTAAATATTCCGCTGATATTTGAAAGTGCTATTGTAGAAAAATAAGCGAATGGCAATACAAATAGACCAATAAACCACGAAGGCATATGAAGTGAACCAAGTATAAAATTCTTTGACAACAAAGACCAAAATGGATTTAATTTTCCCGGGTAAAGAAAAAGTGCAACACCTGTAACTAATAACATAGATAAACTGAATTTAGCATATTTATGTTTCTTATATTTAATTATTGCAAATATGGTTAATATTAAAACTAGAATTCCAATATAACAATTTATTTCGCGAACTTCAAGTGAACCTGTGTATTTGTAAGGACTGTTATTCCATTGTTGATTAGGCCACACAAGCGAAGTAATTAAGGTATGTAAAGTACCTAACCAGCTTTGTGACACGTAACCCATTGTCAAATCTCTCGGGAACCATGAAAGCAATTGATAGGAAAAAAATAATTTGGGTGCTGATAATAATATTGCAAGAAGCACATAAAGAACAAATCTTTTAAAGTTGTAGAACGTTAGAAATGATAATGAAATTATGATTATAAATATCGAAGTAACATTTAACCCTGCATAAACCATTATTGCAAGCAATACTGGTATGGCATATGAAAATTCATCTTTTTTATATGACCATAAAAATGCCGAAGCAAGCCACGGAACATATACTAAATTTTGAAACACAAAATGTCCAACGGTCAAATGTGAAACTAAAAAACCTGAAAAAGTATATACTATTGCCCCAAACAATCTACACCAGAAATTATTTATTTCAAGTTGTCTCATAAGAGAAAACATTCCTAACATACTTATTATTGATAATACCACTATTGAAATACGGATAGCAAACCATTGATTGTTTAGAAGTAGCGATAAAAGCTGAGGAATGCTGATTAACATATTTTGCGGATGTGCCCATACCGGGAAACCTCCGCCTATATATGAACTGAAAAACGGAAATTTGTGAAAGTGTAATAATGATATTTTGGCAGTAAAAAAGTAACTTATTGCTAAATCAAAATCGCCAAATAAATATCTGTAAGGAGTGTCAAAAAGCGGTGACCAGAAAATAAATGATATAACTAGGCTGGACAAAATTTCCAAATATATAATTCGAAATCCAAATATTTTCATATAAAACATTGTTACCAAGACCCCATGCCAACCTACGCTCAAAGAGAACTACAGCGAGGTTGATAACGAGATTTTCTATGAACTATGAATTAAAAACTATCCCGCCATCCCACTATCGGACCATCGCACTATTCTATCAGTCTCTTAAAATAATCTTTAATGATTGTATCGTACTTTTGCGGATATTTTTGCCTAAGAGATTCTATTATAGTTTCTCTGAATTCTTTTGGCGGTTTATAATCATCTGCAGAAGGGATTTTTACAAAGCCGCTTCTAAATCCGGTATAACCTCCGCCTCCGCTTGTTCTGATTTTAGGTTGTCCCATACCGCCCCGGCTTCCGCTGCTTTTAGCCATTTGCGACATTTGCTCGGATGCGTTTTTTAATGCTTCTTTACCGTTTGATAGTTCGTCTAGCGCCTTTTTTTCGAAATCAACTGCAGGCGGAAGGTTTGAATTGGTTAGTTCTCCTGAAGCAGAATCCATTGATTTTTCTGAAGATGAAATATTTTCTAAAGTTTCTGACGGTAATGAAAGCGTTTGTTTTGATAATTCTGAAAGTTTCTGTTTTAGTGTTTTAGTTCTTTGCATGTTGTTTTTTTGATTTTCAGATAATTGTTTGTGCTGTCCAAAATCATCTTTGTTGTAAATGGTGTTTTTATCGGGTGAAAAATTCTTAAGTTCGTTTAGTATTTCTTCTTCAGTCGTTTTACTCGTAGAAATAAGATTCGAGGCTTTAATTATATTTACATATTTTGACAGGTTGTCAAGTTCCGGTATTATTTGAATTAATAGCTCGCGTGATTTATCAACTTTTTGAGAAGTAAATTCATTTAAAACAGAATTCATATTGATTTCCGGTTGTATATAAAGATTATATATACTAGGTGATGTGCTTGTGCTTTTTTCAATTATTATTTTGGAATTGCTTAGTTCAGTAATGGCCCGTTTTTGTTTTTCAGCCAGTTTTTTGAGCAGTTCTTTTTGTAAAGTCAAAATCTTTTCTATTCGTTTTGCGTCACTTTTCTGTGTGTCGGTTAATATTTTTTGCTGTTCCTGAATTATGTTGTCCAATTCGCCCATAGATTCATTTACCTTGGATTGCAGTTCCGAATAAGTATCGTTATTTGTGGAGTTTGCGGAGTTTTCAACCGAATTAAGTATATCGGAAATTTGCTGGCTGAGTTTTTTGGCAAGTTCGATTGCTTTGTCTATATTCCCCATTTCTAAAGACCATTTCATTTCATCAGTAGCCAATTTCATTTCAGTTAAATCAATTTTTTTCATTTTGTCGTTGTTTGCAAAATCCTTTGGTGTTTCCTGCGGCATTTTTGCAAGTTTTTCTGAAAGCTGGCTTATAAGGTCGGAAAGCTTGTCAGATGCTTTTTGAAGTTCTTTAAGTTTTTCCGGGTCCGGCATATTTTTCATGTCAGAAAGTTTTTCTTTGATTAAATCCGCAGAATCAGACATCTCGCGGGTTGTTGAAAGCATATCTTCCATTTTTTGGTTTTTTGTAATATTTTCTGAAAAAGCATTTAACCGTTTTAAATCATTAATTATTTCGTCCTGAATATGATTTGCATCATCCAATTGTTTGTTTGAAAGCGAATTCATAGCATCATTCATTTTCTGGTTTCCGATTGAATTTGCCGAATCAAGCAGGTTTTTGTATTCAAGATAATTTGGATATGATGTAAACGGGTCGTTTGCCATTTTGTTAACAGTTTTCTTGAAATCAGAAGCCGAACTGTTCAATAATTCCTGAGCATTTTTTTGCATTAAAGATGCATTTTCCAAATCCTGTTTTGTGAGCGCTGTTTTACTCTGCAGTTGCCTGGATAATACTTCATTTAAAGCCATGTTAAATTCTGAAATTTCTTTTTCTATCAATAGATGTTCCAGTTCATAAGACAATATTTCTAACGAATATGTTTTTGAATAGGAAGTAAGTTTTTCACTGAAATTACCGCTATCGGTTACCTCCAGCCTGTATGCTATCACATCTTTCGGTTTCAAGTTTAAGTCGGGAATTATGATTTCATATTCATCCAGGATTTTTTTAACAGGTCTGGAAAATGACTTTACCTGCATTTTCTTTTTCAAAGCCAGATAATCAATATTTATTTCTGAAATTCCAAAATCATCTTCTGCGGAATAAACTATTTTTAATCTTCCATCTTCAGAAATCATAACATCCATAGCAGGCGCAATTATATCAATAGACGGAGCATTGTTTTTTGAAATACTTATTTTATATTTTAAAGGTAGTGTAATGGTTTCAGCTTCTAATGCTGGTTCCAGCCAGTATTCAGTTTGATTTTGTATTACAAATTGTACTGTGATTTCGTTTTTGGATACGCCTGCTTTTATTTTCTCGTTAGTATCTGTCAAAAGAAATGCTTCTTTTATGTTTCTGTTTATCTCCGCGCTAATTATTATGGTTGTCCCTTTAGGAGCTTCTATATCACCCTCAGTTTCGGTTTTATTCGGCAACCCTATATATGACGGATAAATATATTCGACTTTTGTAATTGATACGGATACAGGAGATACTATTTTGATATTATATTTCGAAGATTTGTTATCCAGTAATGTCACATAATATTCCGTATCACTCATTATTTTTTCTATTTTTTCTGAATATTTTTTGTTTTCGGTCTTTTTCATCTTTTTCTGCTGCCAATCACCATTGATTTCTTTATAAAATATATAAGGAGTCGAATTCTCCGTTTTTGTCAATACATAAATATTTACATCACTTCCGGCTGTTATTGTCGTATCTTTTGGTAGTACGGTAAATTCCGTATCCGAGTTAAAAGTAAGAAAATATCTTTTTATTGTAAATTGATTTAAAAACAAAAGGAAATTTATTAATAAAACAGCAAAAACAAAAAAAGCATTTTTTATATTTTTGAAATTGACAACATTTTTCATTAAGTTTAGGGATATTTTTGACGAAGTATTTTCTATAAATGCATTTGAAAGTTCCTGTGACGTGCCAGGGTTTGTATTTTTATTTAATTGGACTGATATAATTAAATCATCTTTTATATTTTTGTTTTTTTCTTGAATTAAAAGAGAAATATATTCATCGGCGGTTTTTAGTTGAACAGTTTTTAGAATTGTTTTTGTTATTAGGTAAATTATAAATATTAATGTCAGAAACCATAAAATTGATCTTAAGTTTTGAGATGATATTGCAAAAATGTCTGATAGGTAGTTAATGAATACTAATGAGAATAGTATTATAAAAACCTTTAAAACAGTATTGATTACATAATAGGAAATTAATTTTACCTTGGTTTTTGCAATTAGTTTTTTAATATTATCCATATAAATACTGATGACACTGATTAAACGGCAGATTACACAGATTAAAACATAATGCAAGGCCGGTAATCTCATCTGTGTAATCGTTTTTCAAAATCCCTGCCTAACGGCAGGCAGGTGTGTAATCTTGCGACAAAGTCGCTTATTTTAGTATCTCTTTTGCTCTGGAATATTCCTTTTTTGCAGCTTCCTGGTTTTTTAATCCGTATAAAAATAAGTCGCCAAGTTTCTGATGCGATTCCGAATCGTTAGTTATGTCGTAAACCAGAATGCTGTATCCTATATTTGCAATTGGTTTTTTTGTTTTTAACCAGCCGAATACGTCGGTTTGACCTATATAAATTCCTTGAAAATAAGTAGCGCTTATAGCAAGCAGGTCTGTTCTTTCTTTTTTCGTGTAATCTACATCAGGAGAACTTTCACCGGATAGAATATGCTGTCCTTTAATTCCTTCATATTTAGTATCTCCCTGCCCGAAATAACATTCCACTAAGTTCACGTTTTTATTGTTAAGATATTTCTTTAAAAATTTTAAATCTTGTCCCCAGTCCAAGTTGGAATCAACAAGATATTTATACCCATTTTTTGGCCCTCCGATCAACTCATTAAAATAAGCGAGGTAATGAGGATAAGTCTTTATTGAACAGAAGATATGAAAACCCAGCAAAACATATAATAAATAATGCAAAACTCCGCTAAGCTTTGTTTTCAGAAATCCTGAAAAGTAAATAAATATCAATGGGTATACAGGAAGTATATATCGTAAACCGATTTGTGTTTTTGAATTTGAAGCTGCAGCAAAAAATAATAAAACCGGGATTAATATATAAAATTTATCAAAGCTGGATGCAGGTATTTTTTTGAAACATAAAATGGAAAGTATAGTTAAAATTATAACCGGTAATGTGGATTTTATAAGAAATGCAAAAATATAATAAGTTTTAAATCCATTATCCGAGTAATTACCGTTTAAAAATGTTAAAACTCCTTTTTGCTCCATAATGCCAAATACACTTTTTAGACCTTCAATGAATAAGTTTAAATTTCCAAGGTAAATTATTGTAATTATTGAAAATGCAATTATAAAAATTAAGAATATATTTATTAGATTTCTAAAGATATCTTTTTTTAGTATTGTAAAAAGAATAAAAATAGGTATTAGTAAGATTGCACTGAATTTGGAAGAAAATGCTAAGCCAAGGCAAACCCCTGAAAATATTATATTTTTCAGTGAAGGTTTATCAATATATTTTTTAAATGCATATAAAGAGAGCAATATGAAAAAAGTAATTCCTAAATCTGTTCCCGCAATACCCGAAAAAGCAAGTATATTTGGAGAAAAGCAGTAAAATGCAAGAGCAAAAAGACCGCATTTTTCATCGTTGAATATTTTGCTTGCCCATATGAATATTAAAAGACCTAGTAAAATAGATAGTCCGAGGATTTGTAACCGCGATAAGAATAATATCGTATCGGCTCCTAAATTGTTTTTATATAGGAATTCTTTACCATAAGTGTATTTTTGAAAAGATGTCCAGTGTGATTTCGGTTCTTCTTTTAATGTTAGATTGGTAAAAAGAAGCGGTATAGCAGTTAATATTCTTATGAGCGGCGGGTTTTGTATTTCTATCCGGTAGTCGTTATATTTAATATGATAAAGTCCTGCAGATATTTGGAATGGTTCATCATAATATGCGCATTTTTGCTTTGATGAAAAAATAACTTGCATAGCTAATATGGACAATAATATTAAAACGATTATTCTTGTTTTCATAATCCAAGATTTTTTTTGGCTATATATAAATATTTCGGTGCATCTGAATGATTAGGATTTATACGCAAAGTAGTTTCCAATTCCTCGATGACTTTTCTCCAATCTTTCATATGCCAGTATGCAACCGCCATGTTGTAATGTGCATCGGCATAATTAGGTTTAATAGTAACAGCATTAGAATATGCGTTAATTGCCTCATTAATCTTATTTTGTTTTTCATATATAGTTCCAAGGTTATTATGAACGGTTGCCCAATCAACAACAATTGAATCAACAACCTCAGGAAATGATCTATAATCCAAAGCATCTTTATGCATTTTTTCATAATATTTTATAGATAGTTTGTAGTAGTATTCGGTTTTATCAAGACTATTTTTCTGGAAGTAAATCCATCCGAGATTGAAATAAACAGCAGGAACATCTTCCTTTATCGAGATTATTCTTTCAAAATAATTAACAGCTTGGTCTATCTTGCCATTATTCATAGAAAACAAAGCGGCTCTAAACAGCGAATCTGCGTATTGTCCGACAATTTTCTGATTAAAAATGTCATAATATGAATCAACCTTCAAAGGGTTTCTGCGAATATAAATTTCCTGAAAATCGATTGGTCTATAATCCGGCATCTTTTTATCTTTCACGTTAAATACAAGAAAGTTCGGATAAGTAAAAAAAGCATTCTGTCCTAGCATCTCGAAATCTTCAACGTCCGAGGTATAATAAATATTTCTATTCTTGTTTAAGTTATAAAATCTCGTAAAACTCTCCTGGTTTGCTAAAGAAACGACATTTGTGTTGTTATATTTATTTAATATTTCCTGATACCACTTGCTGTTGGATAGGCCTTTTGCAATTACTGTGATATCGTCCCGCTTTTTTTCCACTAATTGCAGATACCATTCTGAAAAGACTTGTATGTCTTCCCTTGAGATAACTATTGAGTTTTTTGGCAGGGACCTGAATACATTTCTTGCAAAATCATAAGCGTTGAAATTATAACGCATATTTTGAGTTTTGAAATTTGATGCAAAAATAAGTACCGGAATAATAAAGAAAGTAAAAGAATATTTTTTTAGTTTGTATGATAGAAGAAGTAGCCCATACACAAACCAGAAAGCAAGCATAAGATCGGAAATTAAATAGTGAGGGTCCATTATCGCAAGTGCGTGTGGATTCGGAGGCATCTTAGCGATTGTGATGAATAAAGGACCGGCAATTAAGTAAATTATAGATGTTGTGATTAATATATTTTTCTGTTTTTTATATAAGTTTAAAAATCCAAGGATTATGATTGGTATGCCTAAAACTGAAAAGAGCTTAAAAGTTCTTTTAAAATAAACGTTCATTTCAGGAGCAAGAACATCATTTATTGTGTATCTAGAAGAAATCAAATCTAAAGTGCTTCCATGCGTTTTACGTGTTATTGTTTCAATTAAAGTTTGAATATTGTCAGGTTTATTCCAGTTTAAATATGGCATTGTTTTTGACCTGAAAGGCAAATAAAAGTAAACTGAAAACCCCAAAATAAAAACTATTGATAAATAAACAATCGAGCGAATAGAAAATATTTTATATTTATCCAGGAATTCTTTATTACTAACAATGTAATAAAATATCCCGGGTGTGATTAAGACAATATCTATACGGTTGCCCATAGATATACCAAGTAAAAAAACAGATAGAAGCAAGTGCCGGTTAACTAGTAATAGATAAATTATCATTACAATAAAGAAAGTATTTATTGTGTACATTTCTGCGACAATAGAAACTGACCATAACGTTTTGGAAATTGCCAGACAAAAAGCAGCGATAAAACTGCAAATTGATATAATATAAGTATTATTTTTGTTTTCTATTAGCGAATTATTATTCAAATGTTTGATAGTTAAACAAAAAATAACAGATGTAAGTCCTGCAAACAAAGCGGACATTACATTTAAACGGTATGCAATATTACCAAACGGGATTAATAAGGAAAATAACTTTCCCAAAATAACATAGAGAGGATATCCCGGAGGATGCGCAATCCCGTAATTAAAACATACCGATGACATTTCACCGGCATCACGGTATACCGCAATACACGGGAATAAAGTGTAAAGATATATCGCAAAACTAGATAAGAATAATAGTATCGTCATATATTTTCTAGTGTTGAAAAGTCATTGATTTTTTTAATCTGTGCCTGCCCGCCGTGGCGGGTAATCAGTGATTGTTAATTTTTTTAACAATCATAATTTTAGTTTTGCCGTTTCAATAAATTTAATAACGTCAGTTCTCTTTGGATCAATCTGCAGAACTTTTTCAAATTCGTTTATTACACCGGTCCAATTTCCGCTTTCCCAATAAGTTACAGCAAGATTGTAATGTGCATCTACATAATAAGGAGAAATTTCAATAGCTTTTAAATATACCAAAATCGCATCTTTAAATCTTTTTTGTTTATTAAGAATAGTACCGAGATTATTATAGTATTCAATTTTTTGAGGTTCTTTTACTATTGCAAGTTTATATTCTTCGATTGCTTCATCAAAAAGCCCGTTATTGTAATACAAATATGCTATATCAGCGGATATATTTTCTTTGGATAATATTTTCATATTTTCAAATTCCGTTTTAACCAATGATTTTTGATTTGTTTCGATATAATAATTTGCCAAAGTCAGATGATATGAATATGCGAGCACTGTATCACGGTAACGGAAACGATTTTCTCTTAAAGCATAAATATCTGAAAAATTATAATTTGGCATTTTTCTGCCAAGTACATTCAATAAACCAATTTTGCTAAATTTCATATCATTAAAATAATTAGGATTTTCAGACAGATAATAAACATTTTTATTATTTTCCTGAATCATTTTTCTCTCAATAGGCAGTCTGACCATTGTCCTGTCCCTGCCCTTAATCCAGTAATAGCGGTCTCCATAAATATTAGGGAAAGCACTTGCATTGCAATCATAAACATCTACAGCTGGTCTATTTTTTAAAGCAAGTTTCATGTACGCCAGAATAAAGACAGATTCGTCTGCTTTGTCTAAAAAAATCATAGAATTATCCGGAACGGTCTTTAAAATGTTCTTTCCCAGGTCATAAGGGAAAAAATTATACCTTAAATTATTTTTTTGAAAATTAGAAGAAAAAAGAAAAACTAAAAATATGGTAATAAATAAAGGAGTCCATTTAACTTTTTTTGTTATATAAGATAATGCTAAACCGATCCATATACTAAAAATTATTATTGAAGGTATGTGGAATGGTTCAAGCAAATCCCTTGTATCTTCGTTGACTGGTTTATTTGCAAGAAACATAAAAAATGGTCCGGAAAAAATAAAAATCATAAGTAAACACCAGAAAATTTTTCTGTTCCGTTTATAGGAATACATTAACCCAAAAATTCCTATAAAAAATCCGATAATTGTAGACGAATTATAAACATTTCTAATATATTCCCATATTTGTTGTAAAAACAAAGAAAAAGGTCTTAAAAGATACCCTCCTTTTTCTTCTATATGCATTACCCCGCCATAACCGATCCTGAAAACAACTCTTAGAAAATTTTCGAAAACTCCAGGATTATCCCAGTTATCTACCGGGTGTTGTTGAGAACGAAGAAATAGGTACAAATAAACTGAAAATCCTATAACAAAAAAAAGAAGATAGTAATTTATTTTTTTAAATGAAAAACTTATTTTTTTGATTAGAATTAAATAGAGAAAAATTCCGGGAAAGTAGAGTGAAAGTGTGTGATGATTACCAAGTCCTATCCCGCACAGAAAAATGATAAGCAAAATATTTTTATCAGCAATTAACGAATAAATAATAATCGTCATAAAAAATGCGTTTAAAGTATAAATTCCGCCTTTTGTCTGGACACATTGTGACCAAAAATTATGGGAAAAAGCTAAGCTAAATGCGGTTGCAAATGAGCAAAACCAAATAAAAATATGTGAATTTTTTACTGCTGAATTATCGGATAATAGTAACTCTTTTATAATTAAATATATTATTCCGCAGGATAATGCACCAAAAAACACGCTCATGCAGTTAACACGATAAGCGATATTTCCAAATGGAATAAATATAGAAAAAATTTTACCTAATAATACGTATAATGGATATCCCGGCGGATGTCCGATACCCAGTGTTTTTGATGCTGTAATAAGTTCCCCGCTGTCTCCGGTACAGACTGTCGGTGAAGATGTTATTAATAGTATTAAAAAATTTATAATAAATGTGATAATCATCGTCTCAATAATGCTAAATATTTCCTTGCCTGCTGATGATTTGGATCAATTTGTAAAACAATTTCAAACTGTTCAATAACACTCTGCCAATCTTTTAATTTCCAGTAAACTACTCCGAGATTATAATGAGCATCTACGTAATCATATTTTAAATCAATAGCTTTTTTATACTGAGAAATTGCAAGCTCGCTGTTATTTTGCTGTTCATGTAATACGCCTAAATAATTATAAGTATCCGGAAGTTTTGGGTTTATGTCAGCAGCTTTTTGATAGAAAACGATTGCATCGTCATATTTTTGAATTTGATATTTCTCATAACCCTTATTTAGATAAATGAAAGCTAGATTAATTTTTGCGCTATCATCATACGGATTTGTTTCTATACCTTTCTTGAATTTTATAATTGCTTCTTCTTCTAATCCTTTCTCTTTAAGAGAAATTCCTATATTATTATACACCCATTCTACATCTCCTCCGACGTCGGCGGCTGCATCAAACTCAAGTTGCATATTTTTTATATTTTTAAACTTATAATATTTTTCTGCCAAAAAATAGTGGTATTGTGCCGAAACATCGCGTAACAAATATTCATCAAGATAATTTTTGTTATCGATATCTCTGATTACATAAAAATTCCATAAATCAAAATCTGCCGGCAAAGGTTTAGCTCTAAACACGATGCCGGTTATTTCGGATTTTAAATTTTTTAAATTTGAGAAACTGCATCCGAGAGAGAAACAGATAGGTCTTGATTGTAGCAGAAGTTCGTTTTCTACAAGAGCACGTCTGTTTTGTTTTTCTTCTTTTGTTAGCTGAAAGAAATCGTTTCCAAAAATATTTTTAAACAAAAGACCCGTATCAGTATAAAAAGAAGCATCTAAACGTCTTTTTAAACACCATTGCTGATAGGAAAGCAGGAACATCTGGTTATCACCTGAAGAAAAATAATGGGAATTTTCCGGAAGTGATTTTAAAATATTGGATGAATAATCATATGCAATGTAATTATTCCTTTTGCTATTATATTTAAAATGCATAATTAGAGGTAATATTAAAAGCGGAATAAAGAAATAGGGTTTTAAATATTTGGCTATAAATAACAGACCAAAACCTAACCATAAAGCCATTATTGAATATGACGGCAAGAAATAAACCTCGACAACAGATGCCTGCTGAGGATTGAATTGAAATTTTAATATAAGCAGCATCACAATGCTATTTGTAAGAAATAATATTATGCTAAAGATAGAGAATTTTTTTGCTTTTTTATAAAGATTTACCAGGCCTAATAATATCAACGGGATTATGTAGTATGTGAATTGCTCGCCGGCAAGTTTAAAAAAATATTTAATAAATGAAAATTTTGTTTGTAGATTTACCGTTTGTCCGAATTCAAAAGTTTTATATTGTACCCTTCTTATCTGATCAATAAATTTTTCAAATATTCTTGTATTTCCCCAATCCATAAAAGGATTTGCCGAAGAGCGTATGGGCATAAAAATTAAAACGGATAATCCAAGTAAAAAGAAAATTGTATACAAAAAAAATCTTTCTGGCAGATTTTTTTTGTGAAATAATTCCTTCCAATATAAAATTAAAAAAACCGGAAATAATAACCCGGTTATATAATGTCCTGCTATTCCAAGTCCTGAGATGAATGAGAATAGGTATAAATTTTTATATTTTGTTATAGAAATATAAATAAGCAATGTTATAAAAAATGCATTAATAGTATATATTTCCGCAACTACAGCTTGAGACCAGAAGGTTTTTGAAAAAGATAGAAATAAAGCTGATATGATAGCTATCGTAAATACTGTCGAAGAAGTTTTTGTATTTTCCTTTTGAAATTCGTTAATATTATTATTTATTAAACGTTTAGATATTAAGTATACCATACCGCAAGTCAATGCTCCGAAAAAGGCCGACATTAAATTTATACGGTAACCGATATTTCCAAAAGGAAATAATGTGGAAAATATTTTTCCAAATAAAACATACAACGGGTACCCCGGCGGATGGGTAATGCCGAGAATACGTGCCGCGGTAGTAAATTCACCGCTATCGCCTACATACACTGTAGGGCAAAGGGTTATTAAGTATAGACCAAAAGAAATAAAAAAAGTAATTAACATACAAAGCTCCGGTTATAATAACCCGTATTTTCTTCTTAAATACCATTCCAGACATAATAAAATAATTAAAATCAAATAAGTAAAAGTTTTATTCCAGATATTTATTTCATAGAGTACATCGGATTTTGTTATACGGGGTTTAATTTTTAATTCATTATAGTTGAATGAATTAGTTGAATATAATGTTCCGTTTGTTTTGTCTGAAATTTGCTTTAAAAAAGGCTCATTTACCATAATATCTTCCGATTCTCTGGAAATATCAAAAACAGACAAAGAAATGCTGTCTTCACCAAGATATTTTCTGTTGTAATATGCATATACTTCAAGTTTATATGTACCCGAAAGTTCCAAAGGAATTTTTGTGCCGTATTCCCCATTTTCAATTTCTGGCGGAACATTTACAGTTTCTTTTTTACTGTCAGGTTTTGTTATAATTAGATTGACAACAGCGTTGTTTACAGGTTTAAAATATTCATCTTTTACTTTAATTTTTACTAGGGAGCTGTCGCCGATATTATAACTTTTTTTAGTAAATATTGCTACTTGTTTCATTGAAGACGAATTAGTCAGCCATTTTATCGATTGTCCCCATAGTTTGACATATTTATAGGGATTTTCGCTTCCAAGAGCCAAACGCCATAATGAGGGTGTTGTAATGCACATCACGCGGCCTTTACCCATATCTGAAATTGTTATTACAGGATATTTAGATTTTTCACTTTCTGCAAGAAGTGTTGTTTTTTCTTTTATTGTAGAAATATTTATCGTATCAAGCTCCGGCAAGTTTTTTAATATAGAAATGTTCTCTTTATTATCATCTGAGAATTTTAGAATATTATTATCAGGTTTTAAAATATTTAATGAAAATTTATCCTGGCTTATTTCATTGGTCGGATTAACCGGAAGTATTTCAGAGATAGGAGTATTTTGGTAAATTGATAGCGGAATTTCGCCGCTGATAATTAAAAATGCTTTACCATATTCGATCACAAAATTCCGTATATTTACCAGATATTGAGGATTTATAGCAAAACGTGAATAATTAAAATTATCAAAAATTAACATATCAAAATTAAAAATTTCTCTTGAGAATATCTCGTCAACCGGGAAAGGAATAAGAGAAAGTTCACTATCAGGAACAGCAACTATATTTTCAGGATTTCTTAAAATTATAAATGATACAAGTTCGATATTAGGGTCATTTTTTAATGTGGTTCTTAAAAATGAATAATTAAAAGAAGGTTGACCGCATAAATATAAAATTCTTATTTTTTCCGGTTCTACTTCCAAGGTAAACTTCTTTATATTATCAGAGTAGCTTTTCTCACCCTGATATGTGGGTGTTTCAATACTGTAATTGTTCACTCCTGCTTTGTCCGGAGTAATTTCAAAGGCTAATTCATACATGCCGTCATTTTGAATATTTAATGTTTTAGTTTGTATGATATTGTTACCTGATTTCAAGTATATAGGTATGTTTTTATTGGTAAAGCCAAAAGTATGTATTTTTATATTTATTATAGCATTTGTATTGCGGAATATAATTTCAGGTATTTCAATTTTAGAGATCGATATATTTTTTTGAATATCTTTCTGTTCAATTTTAACTACTAAAACCGGTATTTTTAAATTGCTCAATTCGTTCAATATTTCAAAATCGTCTTTTTCAACATTTTGATTACCGTCACTAAACAGGATTATGCCATCTAAGTTTTTCCCGAGAAAATTAGTTTTAGTTTTTTCCAATGCACCTAATATGTCTGTTTTAGATCCTTGAATTTTTAAAGATTGAATATCTTTTTCCGTTAATTCTTTTATATCACTTGAAAAAGAAAAATAATGCGGGCTTACCATAGCATTTCCGATAAATTGCGATTTTAAAATACTTTTTACTTTTTCAAATTCTCTAGTGCTTACATTTCCCATACTTAACGAATTATCAATAAGTAATGCTACAGAAGGTATATTGCGTTTATTGTAAACTTTTTTTACAGGCTGAAAAATAAGCAATATAATCAGCAAAAATATTATTATTCTTAATATTAAAAATAGTTTTTTCATTGTAATTTATTTTGTATAAAAGATTTATGAATTGTGTCTGATTTATAGGTACCGGTCAGTGAATATAATATTATGTTTAGCATCAATTTTTTAGTTTCCCATCTTTGCTGTTCACTGCAGGGATAGATATAATTACCCAGATTGTCTTTTTCCCAGGCACCGAGCAGATCATTCTGGGAGTAGATGATACTGTATCGTTCTCCGATTTTGCAGCCTTCAATATATCTATTTGTAGTTATTCTGCCCGGTACATTTTTTAATAAGTAAAAAGATTTAAAAACAGCATCACTGACCGGTATTTTATCAAGCGGATTTTCAGGAGATATTTTTCTAATAACATCTCTGATATTTTTATCAAAGCCAAACCCTTTCTTTCCGGAAGAATCATCAATAAAGATTAAACCACCGCACAAAATATATCTTTTTAAAATTTGTATTTCTGTTTCAGTGAAATCTGGATGGTCGGTATTTCCGGCAATTACAATGAATGGCGACCAGTAAAGAATTTCATCACTGAGTTTTAGTACCCGCCTGCCTGGAATTATCTTAACGCTGGTTGTAGTTAAAAGATATTCCGAGATTCTATCCCATGCAGTAGGTCTTGTGTCCCAGTTATCCGAATATTTTAGCTGGCTAAATACAAATTTGCCCCCCTGCTGGCAATAGAGACAAGTTAAAAGTAAAAAGTTAAAAGTTAAAATTAAAAAAACAACCAAAAAGAAAGGTCTTATTCTTCGTAATTTGTTTTTTAAATCTGTGTAATCGTTTTTAAAAATCTGTGTAATCATTCTTTTCTCGGATTGGCTAAAATAGTTTCTAGTATGAATAATAATAGTAATAGTAATATTAATAATTTTGATATTTCACTGCCATATAATATTTTTTTAATATTTTTTTCAAAGTATTTATCAGCTGATATTCTACCTATGAATGTTTTACCTAAGGATTTTTTTAAATCCACAATACTAATTTTTCTTAAGTCAGATTCAGCGGATGCAATATCCAAATTAACACTAATAAAATTACTCCTATTGTTTTTAAATTTAATTTCATATATACCCGGAGTATCAAAATAATTTACAGAAGTTTTAACAATTTTGCCGTCAGGGAAGATTATGCTTGAAATATTCGGTTCCAAAGATTCTGTAAATGGTTTTCCTACAATTATATTTTTAGTTAAAACTTCTTTTGATGAAAAATAACCAAGTAACTGTTTTACTAATATGGGAAAAAGCGGTTTTACTGGTATGTCGGAATAGGAAAGATTTGAAGAAATAGCATAAACATATACATTGTTTTTTCCGCGTATTAAAAACGGCGTATTATCCGTAAATTTCAGTAAAGTTTCAGAACTTTCTTTTGGATTCAAAATAAATCTTTTATTTATTTGAATGTTTTTTAATACATCTACATTCTCAAATAAGCCAAGGTTTGCGGAAAGTTCTCCTCCGGTTACAATCGAGTTTAATTCGCAAGGAAGCAGAGATGCTATATTAGAGTTATAATTTGCTAAATTAATTTTGTCTCCTAAAAAGAAAATCAGGTTATTACCTTTTAAAGTAAAATCATTTAATCTAACAACATTGTTTCTATTTAACTCGGCTACATTACAAAGGAATATTATTGAATAGTTATTTAGCGGTTCATTATCAAATTGATCATAATTAATAACTTTAACTATAGCGTCTTCAGACATTGCGGTTCTTAAAAAATAAATCTCACCCTTAAATTCAGAAAACTGAGGATTTCCGTCTACTAATAGTATCTTTGGCTTATCATGAAAATTAAAAGCAAAAAAATTCTTGTTATCTATGCCTAATTTGTCGGGTTCGCTTTCTAAGTAGCATTTATGAATACCGTTTGAAAGATTTTTTAAATTGAAAGTCAATATTGATTCTTTGTAAGAATTGGTGTCAAAAAACATGTTCTTATATTTTTTACCGTCAATATACAGAGAAGCTAATAGTTTCTTATCAAATTCAGAAAAATTAGAAATTGTAAAGGTTATATCATTATTGATTGTATCAACCTTTGCAACAGTATAGTTTTCAGGTTCGTTTTCGCCAACATCTATACCGATAATTTTATTTTGCGAATTTGTTAAATCGGTATTATCTCTCCATCCATTCTTTGCGAAATCAGAGAATAAAATAATTCTTACTTCATTATTTGTATTTTTGAAGTATTTGACGGCTTCAGTTATTGCATTGAAAGCATCTGTCTTATTATAAGTAATTTTGATGTTGTCCAATTCAGATAATATAATTTGTCTGTCAATTGTAGGATTTTTTACAACCGGTATTAATTTGTCGGAAAATGAAAAGAAAGTTATTTTCTCATAAGGTTTCAATAGTGATATGGTTTTCTTAATAGTTTCTTTTGCGATATCAAGACGTACCTTGCCGTTTTTATAATAATCCATGGAATATGAATTGTCTAATAACAAGATTGTTTCAAGATCTTTAGAAGCAGACACATATCGTATAACCGGTTTAGCAAAGATAAGTGAAAGCAAAATTATTATCAAGCATCTAATTAGAAGCAATAAATATTGCCTTAAGCGGAACTTTTTTATCGCACGTCTGGAAGCAATTTCTATAAATTTTAAATAACTGAAATCAATTTTTTTTGGTTTTTTTCTGGAAAGAAGATGAATGATTATTGGAATTGAAACAATTGAAATGCCGATAAGAAATAAAGGATTAAGAAATGACATAAATTTTAATACTGCAGATTACACAGATTTTGAAAGACGATTACACAGATTTAACTACGTGTCCTAATCTGTGTAATCTTGTTGTTCATCTGTGTAATCAATGATTGTTTGGTTTTTAAATAATCATATATTTTCTCTTTTAGAAAGATAGTTTGTAAGCGCTAAATCTAGAGGCATTGAGGTATTTAAATATGAATAATCAATATCTGATTTATGGAACTCATGCTTATATTTTTCGATAAAATCAGATATCAGCTTCCTATATTCTTTTTTTATTATGTCAGGTTCAGTGATTAATGTGTTTTCGTTTTCTAATTCTCTGAACAATACATTTCCGGGAATATTTAATGTTTCTTCAATAGCGTCTAAAATATGAAAAACTATTACTTCGTGTTTGGCAAACCTGTAATTTTTAATGGCTTTTATTATACTTTCCTGGTCTTCAAATAAATCAGACAGGAGAATTATAAGAGTTCTTTTTTTTAAATTTTTGGAGAATTCCATAAGAATTTTTGAGATATCTGTTTTACCTGTGCAATTAATATTTGAAAGTTCATCTAGAATAACGGACAGGTGGCTCAAATTCGAGCGAGGAGGAATATTTTTTTTAATTTCACTGTCATAGACTAAAAGTCCTACAGAATCACCTTGTTTAATCATCATATATGCAAGAGACGCAGCGATGTATGACGCATATTCTAGTTTTGAAATGCCGTTAGATTTATATCCCATTGAGGCGCTTGCATCCAATAAGATATATGATTTAAGATTTGTTTCTTCTTCATATTGTTTAATAAAATATTTATCAGATTTGGCATAAACGGTCCAGTCAAGATGTTTAAGCTCGTCACCGAATGAATATTCTCTATGCTGTGCAAATTCCAGCGAATGCCCCTTGAAACGGCTGGAATGCAGGCCGGATATAAAACCTTCAACAATAAATTTTGCTTTCAGATACATTGTTGAAAGTTTTGCGACAATTATAGGATCAAGATAATGTTTCATTTCGGGGTTATGGTTTCTAAGAGTTTTTTAATGATTTGTTCGGATGTAATCCCCTCAGCTTCTGCGGTGTAATTTAAAAGAAGACGGTGTCTTAGGACAGGATAAGCAACTGTCATTATATCTTCAGTTGAAACCGCGTATCTGCCTTCGAGTACCGCTCTGGATTTACCTGCAAGAATAAGATTCTGTGATGCACGGGGACCGGCACCCCAGTTTATCCACTTTTTTATAAAATCAAGCGATGAGTTCTTAGGTCTGGTTTCAGAAACTAATTTTACCACATAATCTATTACATAATCACTCACAGGTACTTTACGTACAATTTCCTGCAGAGCTAAAATCTCATCGGAGTTAAGTAAACTTTTTACTTCTATCGATGAAATTCCTGTAGTTTTCAATATTATTTCTTTTTCTTCTTTATTGCTTGGATAATCGATATTAACCTGAAAGAAGAATCTGTCAAGTTGGGCTTCCGGCAATGGATAAGTCCCTTCCTGTTCAATCGGATTTTGGGTTGCAAGTACAAAAAACGGAGACGGTAATATGTGTGTTTGTCCGGCAACGGTAACCTTATATTCTTGCATTGACTGCAAAAGTGCAGATTGGGTTTTAGGCGGAGTCCTGTTTATTTCATCCGCAAGAATAATATTTGCAAAAACCGGGCCTTTTACGAATTTAAAGCTTCTCTCACCGGTTGAAATATTTTCTTGTATAACTTCGGTTCCTGTAATATCCGAAGGCATTAAATCAGGAGTGAACTGGATTCTTGAAAATTGCAGATCTAAGATTTGTGAAACCGTTGAAATTAAAAGTGTCTTGGCGAGGCCGGGAACTCCTACTATTAGACAGTGTCCTTTAGCAAATAATGAGATCAATAATTGATCGATTACTTCCTGCTGGCCGACAATAACTTTGCTCAATTGCTCGATAATTGATTTTCGTGCAGATACAAGTTTTTCTACTAATTTTATGTCAGATATTTTTTCCATATTACCTCCGAGTAATCCCGTTAGAGATGTGTTTTTATATGCATGTTATATATAAAAAGAATAATAAAAAACAGATAAATTTTATTTCTAAAATACACGGAAGTGTTATAAAAACACTTCCTATCTCTAACGGGATAAATTATACAAAATACTTGACTTTTATTCAACAGTTTGATAATATAAATTTATGGGTAAAAAAATATATATAGATCATAATGCGACGACACCGGTCCATCCGGAAGTGCTAAGTTCAATGCTCCCATATTTTAAAGAATTTTACGGTAACCCGTCGAGCATTCATTCTTTTGGCCAGGAAACAAGAAAGGCTATTGAAGATTCCCGGGAAAAAGTAGCTAAACTTCTCGGTGCTGAAAGTTCAGAAATTATCTTTACATCCTGCGGAACAGAATCTAATAATCATGCCATTAAAGGAACAGCTTTTGCTCTGCAGAATAGAGGAAATCATATAATCACTTCAAAAATAGAGCATCATGCGGTAATAGAAGTATGTGAATATTTATCAAAAAAATTCGGTTTCGAAATAACATACATTCCAGTAGATAAACATGGAATTATTGACCCTGAAGATGTGAAAAAAGCAATAACAGATAAAACGATTCTTATATCAATCATGCATATAAATAATGAAATTGGGACAATACAACCTATAGAAGAATTAGGAAAAATAGCGCAGGAAAAGCAAATAGTTTTTCATACAGATGCTGTTCAATCGGGTGGCAAGATTCAAATAGATGTGAAAAAGCTTGGCGTAAGTTTATTATCTTTATCCGGACATAAGTTTTATGCACCCAAGGGAGCCGGAATTCTTTATATTAAAAAAGGTTTAAAAATTCATTCCCTTCTGCACGGCGGAAGCCATGAAAAGAACCGCAGAGCCGGAACTGAAAATGTCCCTTATATAGTAGGAATTGCAAAAGCATTGGAACTTTCCTATAAAGACATGAGCAAAGAAAGTAAAAGATTACTGCAACTTCGTGAAAAACTTGAAAAAGGCATTGTAGAAAAGATTGAATATGTCCAAATTAACGGACATCCCAGTAAAAGAATTTTTAATACCTCAAATATTTCATTCGATTTTATAGAAGGTGAGGGTTTATTGCTTTCCCTTGATCTAGAAGGAATTGCAGCCTCAACCGGAAGCGCTTGTACTTCCGGGACACTTGAACCTTCACATGTTTTATCAGCAATGGGCGTATCGGTCACTAATTCCCAGGGTTCAATAAGATTTTCGTTAGGTCATCAGAATACAGAAGAAGATATTGATAAACTGTTGGACGTTTTACCAAAAATAGTAAGTAGATTACGTTCTATGTCGCCTCTTTGGGAAGATAAACAAAAAGGCGTTAAAACACAATTTGAAGATCCAAAAAAATATCATTAGACATCCTATAAAGAAAAGGATGTCTGATTACACAGATTAAAAGGCAGATTACACAGATTATTTTAAAGGATTTAGGTTCTAATCAGTGTAATCGGTGTAAAAATCTGTTTTAATCAGATACAATGCAATTGTATCAGGAGATAAAATGCAATATTCTTCAAAAGTAATGGAGCACTTTAATAATCCAAGAAATGTTGGTGAAATTCCGGATGCAGATGGCGTTGGTAATGTAGGTAATCCTGTTTGTGGCGACATAATGCGGCTTTATATAAAAGTGAAAGACGGAATAATAGTAGATGCTAAATTTAAAACATTTGGTTGCGGAGCTGCTATTGCTACATCTTCAATGGTCACAGAAATGGTTAAAGGCAAATCAATAGATGAAGCGCTACAAATATCAAATCGGGCGGTAGCAGAAGCTTTAGGCGGTCTTCCGAGTATTAAAATGCATTGCTCAGTTCTTGCCGAAGAAGCGTTAAAGGCAGCACTTACGGATTATTATAAAAAACACCCCAAATAATCGCTCGTAGCAAATTTGTCGGACACGCTCAGCCAGCCACCCTGCTGGCTTCGCTCGTAGCGTAGCTCCTGTAGGGTTTTAGTCGCTACTTTAAGGTCCGAGCAAATTTCTACTTCGCTCTACAATTAACTTAAAAAAATATTTTATGAAGAAAAAGGTGCTTGTTTTGATGTCGGGTGGGATAGATTCATCACTTGCCGCATATATTCTTAAAAAAAGCAATTATGAAGTCATTGGATGTACAATGCGGCTTTTTTTATGTAAAAAAAACACTTTAGAAAAACAGTGCTGTTCGCCGGAAGATATTAATATGGCAAGAAGAACTGCAAATGAATTGGGTATTAAGCATTATGTTATAGATAAAAGAGATGTTTTTGACAAATACGTTATCGAAAACTTCGTTTCTGAGTATCTTAACGGCAGGACGCCTAATCCATGCATGATTTGTAATATGAAAATAAAATTTGACGAAATGCTGAAATTTGCAAAAGGACTTGGCTGTGATTATATTGCAACAGGTCATTATGCAATAATCGGAAAGTGCAAGAGTAAATATTTGTTGAAGAAAGGAATTGATGAGACAAAAGACCAGTCATATTTTCTGTATGGATTAACACAAAAAAATCTTCCCCACATTTTGTTTCCGTTGGGAGACTACAAAAAAGTAGAAATAAGAAAAATGGCTAATAAGTTAGGTTTGAAAGTAGCGGATAAAAAAGAAAGTCAGGAGATATGTTTTATAGAGGACTCAAATTATCATGAATTTATTAAAATACGAAATAAAAAAGATATTAAAAAGGGAAATTTTATAGATACTTCCGGTAAAATATTGGGAGTGCATAAAGGTGTTCCATTTTATACCGTAGGACAGAGGCATGGTCTTGGTATATCGGTAGGATATCCGGTATATGTTACAAAAATTAATTCTAGAAAAAATGAAATAATTATAGGTAAAAAAGAAGATTTATTTGATAAAAAATTAATTATAAAAGATTTATCATGGATATCCGTTCCATCCAAATTGCAATTTTCAGCATATGTGAGGATACGATATAGACATAAAGAATCAGAAGCAAAAATAAAATTATTGGGCAATAATAAAGTAGAAGTTATTTTTAGAAAACCTCAGATGTCAATAACTTCAGGACAATCAGCGGTTTTTTATAAAAAAGATATTGTTCTTGGCGGCGGAATAATCGAAAAAGTAACTAAATAATTTACCCCGTAAGAGATAGGAAGCATTCTTTAATGCTTCCGTGTATTACTAAAAAAAAATATTTATGTGTTCTATCATCTTTACTTTAACATCATATTTATGGAATATTAACTAATCTCTAACGGGGTTATTTTTGTATGTGGTCTTGTTTTTTTAGGTAACTTTCACCTATTTGATGTGTAATTGCTTTCAATACTTCGGTTGGTTTAATATAACCTTTTTCTATTAGAATTTCCCCCAATTTTTTATGAAAATGAGAGTCTGTCTGTAGATTCAAACATTCATTTAGTTGTTCCTTCGTAATATATTCCAAATGCAACAATATTTCACCAAATAATCTTCCTAATCTTACATTTTCATCATGCTGTATATCAATGGTGATCCTGTCTTCAAAAATTAAACTGCCAAAATCGAATCGTATAGAAATTTTTCTGTTTTTATCATCGTAACCGTTAATTTTAATAAATTCAATATTTTTTTTCATCTCTGAATTTATAACTGCAGTAGAAATCAAATCTTTAAGATCGAATACATCGGTAGGTTCTTGATCGTTATAAAAATAGATCTGACATTTAGGACGCTTTATTTTCATATGATGATCCTTATAATGCTTATTGTATTGGTTGAGACTCCGGAAATTATAGGCAAAATGAAACTAGCAAAAAGTCTATTCCATATCGGGTAATTGGAATCCATTATTTTGAATGCTACTGAAGATGCAATTAGAATTTGTAAAGGAATAATTAATAAATTATTTCCGATATCCAGCCAAAGATTTTTTTTAACAGTAAACCACAAAGAAATGGCAATAAGTGAAAAAACAAATAAAGTGAATCTTGAAGTAAACCATCCCAATCTGCTGATCAAATAAGCTAGTTTATGGAAGTTTAATATTTTTGAGAGAGCAGCTACAACTACTATCAAAAAGGAAATTAAAGTTATATTTGAGTTATGATTAGATATCCAATATTTCACTTTATTTACAACCTTCAAATAAAAAGATTCAAAAATCGCTCCTAAAGATTCTATATCCTGTTTCTCTTTAGGTATTACTTTCTCAAATTTTTCATTAAACTTATCCATTACAGGTGAAACAACTTCAACCTCAACTAAAGGTTTATTTGGATCCACTCCCAATTCACTCTGTAAATTCTTTAAAGTATCTGATTGTTCTTGATCCAATGGTTTCTGCAAAGGAGCGACATCCTGTTTAAAAGTATCCATTTGCTGCTTGAAATTAGTGGTTGTTCTTTTTGTTATGTTAGGAGCATATAAAGATAAGCCGGTAATAACAATTAAAAATATTAAAAATGAGAGTTTCATATTTGTTATTAACTATTTTTGTTCTAAAAATCCAACAGCTCTATCTATAGCGTGAACAAAAGCGAATCCTTGACCAGGTTTATCCAGTTTGCCTGATTTAACAATCGCATCAAAAACAGCATTAGTTTCTTTTTCCTTTGTTACGATCAGGATAACTTCTTTTTCAGGAGTAATTATTTTTCCCCAGAAACCAAGTTTTTGACGTATGCCGGTTCCTCTGGCATAAAAAATGGTAGCACCTTCGGCGCCGGCATCAATCGCTTCTTTTACAACTTTGTCGGCTTTGCCCCGTTGAACTATACATGTAATAAGGTTAAGTTCACTCATTTAACCCCCTTTATAAACTTTTTGAACCATGTTTGCTTTATCGAACGTTTTGCCCTTTTGAACTACTTGAACTATCCGTTCTTTTTAAACGAATTAAACCTAATTTTATTTAATCCGCGCCGTCAAACTTCTCGCCGCCGGCTGAAACTTCCGGTTTTTTAATATCTACATTTACAACCTTAACATATTTTTTGACCATATTATCGCTGTTGACAATGTTTAATTTTTCAAATAGAAATATAAATTTTTTCTCGAGATCTGCTGCAATTTCAGCTATTATACTTTTATCAATTGACCATATTTCTTTCTTAAATTGCCCAAATGCTTTTTTTCTGGTCTTGTAGAAGAACTGAGAATCTGACATGCCTTCCTTTCTTTCAGAGGCAGCAGATACTTTTAGCCATTCATACATTTTATTCTTTAAATCTGCAGGGAATTTTGGATGGTCGAATATCATGTTCTGGAATTCTGTTGCCAAATGAATTTCTGCAGTTCCTGTTTTTGGAAATCTGTCAAAGAGTTCTGACGGCAATGTTGAAGCACCGTGCTGTACGCATCCGGCAAGACCGTAGTCTTTTTGTGATATTTTCGAGAGTTTCTCAAGAGTATCAAAATCAAGTTTAACTGATGCTATTTTACCGTCAGCTGTCGGTATTCCGCCATGAACCGTTCCTGTCTGAACAGCAATCTTACAGATTCCGGCTATGTTTTTTCCTAAAGTTTCATTATAACCTTCAATATATGCCCTCAATTCTTCTTCGTTTGAATTTTTACCGCCTATTTCGCCGATTTCTCCTCCGCAGGCAACGGTAATGCCTTTTGGCTCAACTGAGCGGATATATTTTGTCATTTCAACCGCAAGTTCATAATTAGTTCTCTGCTGTTCTTTAACCGTCGGTTTAGACAAATCTACGAGTGTTGATGTATCTAAGTCAATAAAATAAAACCCTGCTTCTATTGATTCAGCGATTAATTTTTTGATTCCGTCAACTTCTTTTGTCGGATCAGCTTTGTAGCCTTTTTCTTTTACCTGAAAATGATCACCCTGAATAAATACCGGATATGTATAATTTTCTTTTAATGCCGCAGCTAATACGGAACAAACAAATTCAGATGCTTTTTGGTCGGTGTAGCCCATTTCGCTTCTTGCTAATTCAAAAATAATAGCAGCTGATTTAGTTTTTTTTGCCGCTCTAAAAGCAGCACGTGAAACATCGTAAGTTATACCTCTTATATTCATTGCAGGAACAGTAAAACCGGAAATTTCGCCTTTTCCTCTTGCTTTATAGAGTTCATAAATTGATGCAGGTCCTATTCCCGCTTCCTGTGCTTTTTTTCTTATAAGATAACGGCAATATTTTTTTGTTTCGTCATCTCCGAATACCGCATCCCATGCCAACAAATCAATGTCATTGTACTTGTCCATTACTCCTCCTTAAATTAAATTATTTTTTCCCTTTTTTAATTACTTTGAATTCTCCGATTTTCCTGTATTTTTTATATCTTTTTTCCAGCATTTCTTCTACCGGCATTTTTTTCAATTCTGCTAAATGTTTAGATATTACGCTGTTTATATTTTTAATAGTTTCTTCAACATTTCTGTGGGCACCGCCTAAAGGTTCTTTTATAATTTCCTCAGTAATATCAGATTTTTTCAAATCCTGAGCGGTAAGTTTCAGTGAATCGGCTATTTCCGGAATTCTTGATGAATCATTTTTAAGTAAAATTGCAGAACATCCTTCAGGTGATATAACCGAATAGATGGCATTTTCAAGCATTAATATTCTGTCGCTGACTGAAATAGCAAGTGCTCCGCCCGAACCGCCTTCTCCAATTACACATGCGATTATTGGAATTCTTAATAATGACATTTCAAAGAGGTTCCTTGCGATTGCTTCTGATTGTCCTCTTTCTTCAGGACCGATGCCGGGATATGCCCCTGCAGTATCTATAAATGTTATAATTGGTATTTTAAATTTCTCGGCAAGTTTAAATATTCGAAGTGCTTTTCTATAGCCTTCCGGATTAGGCTGGCCAAAATTTCTGTAAATGCGTTCTTCGGTAGTTTTGCCTTTTTCGTGGCCAATAACCGCAACCGGTTCTCCATTAAATTTAGCAAAGCCGCAAACAATGGCTTTATCATCGGCAAAATGCCTATCTCCGTGAAGTTCAGTGAAATCAGTCATTAAAAAATTAATAATTTCTAGAGTATGCGGTCTTTGCGGGTGTCTTGCCAGTTGGACTTTTTGCCAGGAAGTTAAATTAGAAAAAATCTCTGTTTTAAGCTTCTCACATTTTTCTTCAAGCGTTTTTATTTCAGTTGAAAAATCCTGCTTATGTTCTTTGGAAACACTTTTTAATTCAAAAATTTTATTTTCAAGCTCAGCAATAGGTTTTTCAAATTCGAGTGCAATTAGAGTTTCTTCAGGCATTTTGTTTTTTATTTTATTAGGTTAGGGATCAGAATTTACCTTTATATTTTATTATTGCTATTCTTTCGGATTCGGGTCCTTTAAAGAGGTTCTTTCCTGCAATTGTTACATCAACATTATCTGTGATAAACAATCTTAATCCCATGTTTGTACGGTTTTCAGGAGTGGAGTTGATATTATCATATTCACTTAGAAAAAGAATTTTATTTTCTATACCGTATCTGAATCCGACAAATCCAAAAACCCCTTCTTTTTCAAAATCGTATATATTACCGCCAAAAGTCATCTCCAATCCGGGTACTAAATATTCTCTGGTTAACGCTACATATATTCCTTTTTCTCTAAATTGATATTTATCGGTTGAGGTGTTATATAAACCATAACCCTGTCCATCGTAACCTATGGCAACCGCAGGTATCATTAACCCACCCGAATATATTCTTGCCTTAAAAAATATTGCAGGAGGTCTTGTATCTATTTTATTAGACCCGGAGCCGATAATACGGTCAATATCAAAAGACATTCCAATATTGATAGGGGCAAAAACTCCGAAAACCATTTTTGAAAGAATCCCGCCGGTATTATGAAGACGAAAACTTAAATCATAATTTGAATACTCCACAACATCAGCAGTTGGAACATCTATTATTTCTGCCGGTTTTGGAGTCTCGGAATATAAACGAGTAACGAGTAACGGGCAACGAGTAACGAGTAATAAGAAACAGGTAACGAGTAACGAGTAACGAGTAACGGGTAATAAGTAACGGGTCATTGATTTTATTTTCATTTTTTAACTGGTTCCTTTTTGGTTGCCGGTTTCACTGGCGCAGGTTTCCATCCTAGCCGGTAAAGTGAAGTCCTGGCAGCTTCTTTTATATTACTATTCGAATCGGTATTGGCGATTTTTTCAAGAGCAGGTATTGCTGACGAATCACCTATATTACCAAGAGCTTCAATTGCCTGAGCTTTTATCAAATAATCAGTATCTTCAGATAGTTTCATAGCAATAGATAAACCAGATTTATTTCCTATGCTTCCTAATGCTGAAGCTGCCGAAACTTTAATTGATTTCTCGTCATTATCCAGAAGTTCAGTCAAAGTTTCTTCAGAAGTTACATCTTTGAGATTACCCAAAGCTTTAACTGATATGGTTATAAGTCGTTTATATTGGTTAAGACGATTTGAATCAGTTTCGTTTTTCATTTCCGAGATTGAATTTAGAAGACAATTTCGTATTACGGAACTTGCTTTTGGATCGCCGATTTTCCCTAAAGCCTCAGCAGACAAAAGCCGGATATCTAAATTTTTATCTGTTAATAATTGAATGAGTGGGTCAACTGCAGGTTGTGCATGCATATTGCCAAGTATTAAGATAGCTTGCGATCTTACAGAGTTTGAGGGGTCACTTTTTACTCTTTCTATAAGTGCTATTTGAGTTTTCGGTTCGCCAATATATCCTAAAGCTACGCAGGCACTTTGTCTTACCTGTGGTTCTTTATCATTTAATGCTAAGACGATTTTATCTGTAGCTAACTGTTCTCTCATAAGACCTAAAGAATCAATTGCGGATATTTTAACACCCGGATCGGAATCACTTAGAGCTTCGATTAGTATAGGTGTGTCTTTAGGGTCTCTTTTCCTTCCTATATTATCAATCGCGGAACGTCTCTTGGAAACATCGGTAGATTTAGCAAGCTGATAATAATCGGGTTGCACGGGAGCTTCAGTTACTGCAGGTTTCGGAGTTTCAGCCTGTTTAACTGCTGGGTTTGCCTGTTGTACCGGTTTACTTATAGTCGGAGTTGTACTGTTTTTAGTTGCCTGTTGTGATAATAAAAATTGTGCGGAAAATATCGCAATGACTAATACAGGTAAAAATCTTTTACTCATAACTGCCTCCTTTAAACAAAAAAATAAAAATTTACATCCTTTTTATTATAATTTTTTTACTGAGAATGTCAAGAAAATTCTACTATACCTTTTCCCAAAATATTTTCAATACCCGATATAACGGTATCATTTGGTTCAACTTCAAGGCCTGTCAGTATCTTTGCATTTGTTTTATTCAAATGACCGATAAGGTTAAATTCAACCTGTGCCGCACCACTATGGTGTTTTAGAAAGTTTTTTAATTCTTCGAGCGTCGATTTTTCAAGTGCGACACTGCTTATATTAAGCGTTATTTTTCTGACAAGTTTTTTTCTTGCTTGCTTAAATGATACAATTTCCTCTGCAATAATTTCCGGCGGTTCCGTATCCTGATTTAATCTGCCGCAGATTACAATCATTTCATCCATTTTTAGAACATTGTTTCCATATTCACTAAAAAGTTTAGGAAATACAATCACTTCTATTTCGTCATCGAAATCTTCAAGTTTAAGTCGCGCGTACTGCTCTTTTTTCTTTGAAATTATTTTTCTTAGGTTAGCGACTATTCCGGCAACTCTTACGGTTTCAGTCGGATTTTTTTTTATTTCCGAAATACTTGTTTTCGCGTATATCTTTATTTCATTTTTATATTTAGACAGAGGGTGTCCCGACAAATAAAAGCCCAAAACTTCCTTTTCATATGCAAGAAATTGGTGTTCGTGCCATTGTTTTTCTGTAGGTAAATCGGTAATAAGCACATTATCATTGGATTTTCTTGATAATGTCGAGTCTAATTCAAAAAGCTCAGATTGGTTTTTATCTGCTTCATTTTGAGTTTTTCTGACATTGTTCATAATGATATTTTCAATATTTTCAAAAAAAGCGTCCCTGCACGGCAGATTGCCGCGTTTGGGCAAAAGCTCATCAAGAGCACCGGATTTACATAGCGATTCCAAAACCTTTTTATTTACACTGCCAACGTCTATTCTATTTATGAACTCTTCAATAGATGTAAATTTTCCGTTCTCGTCCCGTTCTTTTATTATAGTTTCAATGGAACCTGTTCCGACATTTTTTAATGCCACCAGGCCAAACCGTATTCCTTTTCCTTCAATTGTAAATTTTGAAAAAGATTTGTTTATATCCGGCGGAAAAATTTCTATACCGAAATCCTCGGCATCATTAATATACTGAACTATTTTATATTCAGTATCTTTATTTATTGCCGTTTGTCCTATTTCAGAAGATAATAGAACTGTAAAATATTCGATTGGATAATTTGCTTTTAAATATGCTGTTCTGTAAGTCAAAAATCCGTACGCAGTAGCGTGTGATTTGTTAAAACCATATCCTCCGAAACTTTCAATATTTTTAAAGATTTTTTCTGAAACGCTTTTAGAAAGCCCTTTCTTTTTTGCACCTTCTATAAAAGTTTCCCTGTACTGTTCGATAAGCTGCGTATTTTTCTTGGACATGGCAGAGCGGAAAGTATCTGCTTCAGCAAGAGTCAAGCCAACCAGATCGGTTGCTATTTTCATTACCTGTTCCTGATAGACAACGATACCGAAGGTTTCTTTTAATATATTTTCCATCAAAGGATGTTCATATTTAAATTTTACTTTTTTATGATATCTTGCAACGTATTCATCCAGCATTCCGCTGCCCATCGGACCCGGTCTGTAAAGCGCAATCAGTGCGGTGATATCTGAAATATTTTTTGGTTTCAGTTTTTTAAGCAAATCGCGCATTCCGGAATTTTCAACCTGGAAAACGCCGCAAACTTTTGCATCTGACAATAATTCAAAAGTTTTTTTATCCTCAAGCGGTATTTTCTCGCTTTCAATAGAAATATTATGTCTTTTCTTGATTAATTCTATAGCGTCTTTAATAATAGTTAGCGTTCTTAAACCCAAAAAATCCATTTTAAGGAGTCCCATTTTTTCAAGGAGTTTACCTTCGTATTGTGTGGTTATTACATCTTCCGATTTTTTGGATGATTTTGCCAAAGGCACATAGTTTGTTGCCTCTTCTTTAGTGATTACAATCCCGGCAGCATGAACTCCTGAATGACGTTTAAGACCTTCTAATTTAAGCGAAATATCAATAAGTTTTTTTATTTTCTTGTCTGACTCATAAAGAGATTTAAGTTCAGGAACTAAAGAAAGCGATTGAGTAAGAGTCACTCCTAGCGTTTTTGGTATCATAGCAGCAATTTTATTTACTTCAGTTAACGGAATTGAAAGCACTCTACCGACATCCCTTAATACGCCTTTAGCTAACATAGAACCAAATGTTATTATTTGAGCAACCCTATCGCTTCCGTACTTGTTCTTGACATAGTTTATAACCTGCTCACGTCCTTCGTCCGAAAAATCTATGTCCAAATCCGGCATTGAAATTCTCGAAGGGTTTAAAAATCTTTCAAACAGAAGACCATATTTTAGCGGATCAACTTCTGTGATGCCTAATAAGTATGATACTATCGAACCTGCTCCTGAACCTCTGCCCGGCCCGACCGGAATACCGCTATTTTTTGCATAATGTATGAAATCCCACACAATAAGAAAATATCCTGAATAACCTGCGTCGGAAATAATTTTCAGTTCATGCGTAAGGCGGTCTTTTATTTCATCGGTCATTTTTTCATAACGTTTTTTTAAACCGTCTTCGCATAACTTTTTCAGATAAGAATCAAGAGTAAGTGTTTTATCAACCTTATATTCAGGAAGATAAAGTTTGTTAAATTCAATTTGTAAATTGCATTTATCAGCAATAATTAATGTATTTTTTATCGCTTCCGGAATATCTTTAAAATTTTCAATCATTTCTGCCGGAGATTTATAATAAAACTCATCTGTAGCAAACTTCATATGGTTAGGATCGTCCAGCGTAGATGCAGTACCTATGCAGACCAAAATTTCATGCGCTTCCGCGTCTTCCTTTTTCAGATAATGACAATCGTTTGTGGCAACCAGCGGGATACCCATTTCTTTTGACAGAGCTAATAATTTTTTATTAACTTGTACTTGTTCCGGCATTCCGTTTTCCATAATTTCCAGATAGAAGTCATCTTTAAAAACCTGTTTATAGAAATCGGCAATATTTTTTGCTTCCTGAATTTTCTCTTCCGATAAAAGCGTTGCGATTTCACCATGCAGGCATCCGGAAAGCACAACCAAACCGTTTGAATATTTTTCCAAAAGTTCTTTATCTATGCGCGGTTTATAATAGAACCCCTCAATAAAACTTAAAGAGGTCAGTTTAGTAAGATTCCTGTAACCGGTTTCATTTTTTGATAGGAGGGTTAAATGGTATCTTCTTTCGTTTTGATTACGGTCTAACCGGGACTTTGATGCCATGTACGTTTCCATTCCAATAATAGGCTTAATTCCTGCTTTAATACAGGCGGTATAGAATTCTATTGCACCGTACATATTGCCGTGGTCTGTAATTGCTAGCGAGGTTAACCCATATTCCGCCATGGTTTTTAACAAATCGGAAGGATTTCCTTTATCATCTGAGATACGGCAGGCGCCATCAAGCAGCGAATATTCCGTATGGTTATGAAGATGTATAAATTGTGAGTGTTTATGCATATGATTAGAAGCAGAATAACGCTGAGAGAACTAGAAGCGGATTCACGCAGATTAAAACGCGGATATACGCTGAAAAAGCTAATTGTTAATAAAAATATTTTACTTTAATAGGAAGGTAAAGTCAAGGATTATAGAATTAATTAAAAATTAAAAATGCAAAATTAAAAATGTAGGAAAAAAATCTCATTTTTAAACACCAAATTAGCCGAGCAAGCGCGGCAACTACAAACACTATTAATTATATCTATCCCACTATCCCGCTATCCCCCGCCACTGAGTCGTTGGCGGGCAAGCACTATCGCACAATTTCGATTTTTCTTTGGTCGTAGCTGTAGTGTAAATCGATGTTTTGTCTGTAACATTCTATCCGGAGTATATAGTAACCCTGAGGAAAATTATTCGTATTTGTTATATCCCAGTAATGAAAATTAGTGGTTCCCGGAAAGTAATTTTCGGTCACATCTTTTGCTCCTATTCTTGCCGGTGAATTATCGATTACATTGTACCAGGTTTTACCTTCATTATTAGAATATTTTAGGTTGTAAATTAACGGAGTTGTTTCATTATAATTTGGCGGATATTCTTCGGTATATCTTTCTCCATCCCATCTTTTTAACCGGGTATTCCATTGAATGATAACAGGTTTTGCAGGTTTGTAATATTTGTTTGAATTTTTCGGACTGATAAAATTAACAAACGGAATTTGACAAATTTTATTCTTAGAATTGGCAGTATATTGTCCGCCATCAAGAAAAGTTCTAATTACCGAAAATAACACATCCGTGCTTAAATTATTTAATGCAAAGTTATTTTGCGCTGATAGTCCGGATACAACTAAATAAGAAGTGCTAGCATCATTAGTCATTCTAACTACACCGGAAGTATAAAACGGATTGACATCCGCATCCTCCCCGTTGCCTGTGAAATTATAATTCGAGTCATAATATATCCTTGGAACACCGCCTGAATTTTCCGGTATTTTCGGAATTGAAACTATTGTTCTCTGACCGGTATAAGCCGGCCTGAACCATTCTGTAGGCTTATCATATTTATATTTTAAAGTAAAAGGATGAGAAGTCATTATTGTTGAAGGTAATGAAGATTTAAATATTAATGACATCTTTACTCCTAAACCGGTTAAATCTCCGGAATAGAGTGTACTGTTCAATGAAATTGACGGAATATTTTTTATATTGGCATACCAGAAATGTTTATCAGATTGTCCGCTTGGTGAACCGTTTATAAAAGATGAACTGCCTTTGCTTGAAGTTAATACTGATTTTCTTTTTCTATCAAAAATTGGAAATGTCTCATAAGATGCACGGTAAAATTTGTTGGGGCCTGTTTCTAAATTTCCGTTAACACTCCAGGTGTTTGAACTTGTAATATTTTCGCTGTCGGGATACAATTCGCCTAACCAATATTTTGCATGCCAGGTATTGTCTCTTCTTGCAATAACACGCTGATTTCCCAAAATCGGAGTTTCAGGATAAAATTTTGTTATGTTCCTGTCAGGAAAAATCTCATCGACATAAACCTTATAAGTATCTTTGTTATCAACATTATTCCATGGTTGTTTTAAAAACGGTAATCCAAGAGGCAACGGAGGATTATTGCTTCCAAATTCACCCCCTAAACCATAGGACGCTGTTAAGAGTTTAACTTCTCGTCGGTAAAATCAATTATCAGAAACTTGATTTACCCCCAATATTTTTGTATAATATCTCCGACGGTAAAACATACAAAATCAAAGGAGTCTCCGACGATGAAAAAACAAAAACA